>Ga0209596_1001869_pt1 | contig 17724 bp, 35 predicted proteins | sample M_130807_MF_Meta_FD_187314 | JGI IMG/M metagenome (GOLD analysis project Ga0209596, IMG submission 187314) | Freshwater microbial communities from Lake Montjoie, Canada to study carbon cycling - M_130807_MF_MetaG (SPAdes) (version 2) | ecosystem: Environmental > Aquatic > Freshwater > Lake...
AGCGCCCGCCGCCCCAGAAAAAGCTAGCAAAAGATGCCATTTGACCGGGGGGGGCCCCCCCTTTTTAAGCTATTTTTCGGGGCCATATAGGGGCCTAATATAGGCCGGGGCCCCGTGTATTTGCGGCTGTTTTAGGGGGCCTATGAGTTGATATATGCGTATTTAAAGTAGGCCGGGGCCCCGGGTTGCCGGCGAGGTAAGATGATGTTGCGATGTTAGTTTTTGCGATGGATATGCAGGGTATGCATTTGACAGATTTGGCAGTGGCAGTGTCTAGGGCCAGTGTAGTGTACGTTAGTATCGATGTTATAGATTGGGCCGTGGTATTCAGTTCCGTTGATAAAGCGAAGGCCGGTCCAGGCCGAGAAGATGTCGGGTTGAATAAGGACTAAACGTTTGTCATCGAGTTCTATTTCGTAGAGAGCAGCTGCGATGACGTCGTCGTAGGCGAAAGTATAGTCGATTGTTGATGTCCATGTGGAGTGGGGTTGCATAATATTCCTGGACCGATGTAGGTTGTCGATGGTGTATTAGGTGAGTGATGGGACGCCTAGGTAGATTTGTCCGCCTGTTAGCCAGGTTTCAATGTCGTAGCGAGCTTGATCTTCGAATGCCGTGGGATTGCAGCCTGCGCATTCGGCGGCGACACGTTGACCGTTGTGATTGTTGTCGCATAGGATTACTGCTGGACCGGTGCGGCCGCAAGAGTCGCAGCGAGTTGTGGCGAGGTAATCTGGGGTGTTATTGGTATTGGCGGTGGTCATATATTTGGCGTGGATATATCAGTTGATGGGGGAGCGTAGTGTAGTACGTTTTGGTAGTCTTGCCTTTATCCGTAATATTAGGATGAGTGCATATTGTTTTGGTGATCGTGGGATACGTCGTAGCGGATATGAGAACATATGTGTATCTCCAGTTTGTCCGGACGTATTAGTCTGCTTTGCCTTTGTGGTTTGTGGCTGTGCTTTGAGACATTGTACGAAACCTGACATTGGGTGTAGGCTTTTGCATGCCTAGTTGACAAGATTTTCCTACCATCATGCCGCTGTTGACCCAGAAAGCCTGGCGATATTCTTCCCTATCTGCGTGTGATTCAAATTTAAGGACAGTGAGGCTAGCTTGTTTGCCGTCGCCGGCTGATAGGCCTAGGTATTTTACAGTAGGTTCATCAGAGCAATCTGGGCAGTTATTGATTTTGCCACCCGCATTTCTTTTTGCAAAGGAGTGGGGGTTAAAAGATCCGCCGCAGAGGATACAATCGCGCATTTGTTCTCGCTAGATTTTATTGTTTATTGCCGTGTGTTTTAGTCGCTCAGCACAGTTTCAAAACTGAAATCTGCATTCAACGTTAGATCCATGGTAACCCACTCGTTGCCGTCCCATATATAAACGAACTCGACGCCTAATTGATCCGCTACGTCTGCCACCATCACATCGAGGGAAGGAAAGGTCGTTGAGCTCATGGCTTCTCCTCGGTCACGGTGATAAGCAATTGTGACGTTGTTGGCTGGGTTATCAAACGTGTGGGTATCGCCGAGGTCAGGCACCAATCGAGGATGAAGTTGAGAGATTGAGCCCAAGCTTAGGAGTGCATCAACGCGGGGAGTGGTGGCGTAATGGGTCGACAACGTTGCGCCGACGCCACTCGGGTAACCATCGTAGTGACAGTAGACTCCGACAACAGTGTTATTAGGAAGGGACTTGCAGATGAAAGATCGTGTTGACATGTTGTTTCCTACCTTCTTATACTATCACGTTCGAGTGTTACTTTGCACAGGTGATCAAAGAAAGAAGCAGATGAAGGCGAGGGTGCCTAGGCCGACCTTGGGGCCACAGAAGTAGGTGAGGGTGGCGATGCCTGCCAGAAGGATGGTCTTGATGATGATGTTGGTGACGAGCCACGTGAGGGCTTCCTCGGACTGTTGTTTCGTCTGCAGACGGGCCTTCAAACTGCTGTTGGAGGTTTGGAGCGACTGGCGTTTGGTGCCGTTATACATGGTCTTACTATACCCCTTTCCTACGTGACTTTGCATTCAGAATGGGTTGGTCCAGGTGTTGTACTGGCGTTCGGTGAGCTGCCGTTCCTTGCACAGGGAGTCCGTCAGGTTGTTCCAGGCTTCCCGCTTCCAGACGACGTCCCCGTGCGGGCCGGCGTAGATCTCGATGAACATCTTGAGGGCTTGTTTCTTGGTCAGCTTCATAGTCTTATTATACCCTTTCAGGGGTGAACTTTGCACCGGCGTCACACGGCGGATTCTTCTTCTTCTTCTTCTTCTTCAAGAAGCTCGTTGGTATGCGCCATGTCTGCAACATCATCTTCCGACATATAACAGAGACATGCTTTGATGACCATCTGTGGGTCGAGGACACCCTCATCGATTAATTCGAGCAGCTTGTTCGTTACTTTGCGTGTTACCATGCTGTTTCCTACCTTCTTATACTATCACGTTCCTGCGCGACTTTGCATCGCAGCTTTGAATGAACTTGCGTGAGGAACCGTGTAAGCCTCGCGAATGATACGCGTATGGGTTTCCAGGCGTAGATAGCCTTCGTTGATGCCTTTGCGGACCTCGTGTTGATCTTGGTATTCGAGGTTGGAGAAGTTGAAGCCAACGAAGTACTTGTATGCCATCATGTTATTTGCCATGTGATCACTGTGGAATGAAGCAGATCCGGATGTCGTGATAGCCTTTGCCGCTGAGGAAAAGAGCTTCGGTTGATATTTGATTTGCTGGAAGAGTTTTTGAGGAAGTGTCGCCTTCATTCGTTGTGAATTCGATCTTGAAGAGTGCCTCTTTCTTTGCTGCTTCGTTTCCCATAGTCTTAATATATCATTCTTCCACGTGACTTTGCACAACCTGAAGCAGATTAAGTGGATAAGTTTTTAGCCATGGTAGGTAAGGTTCCCAGAAGGCTCGAGGCGTGACCTTGTGAGGTTAGCCTATGTTGCCATAGGTTGATTGATAAAGATTCATCCTAGAGGCACCTGGGTGATCAGAACACGCTAGCCGAGACCCACTGGACGATACCTTTTGTGTCCTTGACACCGGCATTAGCATTCCATTGGTTGCGATATTTTGAAACGCCGGTCCAGAAGATTTTGCCTGTGAAGCCGTTGATGGTGACGGTCGTGCCTTTGGCAGGGATGCGTGCGAGCATTCCTTCTGCGACGGTTTTAAGTGCAGCATCTTTTGCTGTCTTCACCGCCGCCTTTGCTTCGGCTGCAGCCTTAAGCTTTGCTTCCGCGATTAAGCGTTCGTCAAAAGCCTTGCTGGCATCAACCTTAAGTTGTTCCTGCGCAGCCTGCCACAACAGATAGTTCTCCCACATGACCGGGCCGCCAAACGCAGCTTGTTTCCAGTTTTCGTCAACGGTGGCAAGCAATGCATAACCATGCCGGTCGCTGAACAGGTTGGTGCAATCGATCCATGCGAATTGCTCGGCCGGAGCAAGAGGTTGGCGTACCATCCAATCCGCCTCCTCGATGAATGCCATTGGTCGAGCGGTTGTAATACCGCGATACCGCGAAGGTACTACTCCGTGTTCGCCGAGCCACACAAGGGCCCACGTACAGGTGGTTGCTCGGAAGTCGCTGTAGTCGAGGGTGTCCGACCAGTTGCGATCTTCGCGGGTCGATTCAACCTTCAGAACCTTGCCTTCAAAGAAGAGTTTCGAAGCGTCAAGTTTGGTGGTTTGATCACGATATGATTTGATGATTGCCATGTTCTTCCTACCTTTTAACTATATCATCTTCCCGCGCGACTTTGCATAGAAGCAAGAAAAGATTAAGTGGATAAGTTTTTAGCCATGGTCAGGTGATTAGCCACATGCGATTCGCTGCGAGCCAACGTTTCTGACCTGCCGAACGACCGGTGCCTTTTGCTTTGAGGTGAGGTACTACAAGCGTGTAGGCCTCCGCAAGCCACACAGCTGCAGCGTCACTCGTCGCAAATGGTCCGACATTGAGACCTGCCCCGCAACGATCCATCAGCAACCATCCGTCGGGCGATGCCGTGGCCCTCAACGCGGAGGTGATCACCTTCAACCTCCGCACGCTCATTTTTGAGGGGAGTGTTGAGGAAGGAAGCGTTTTGTTGATCATCTTCATATTCTTATAATACCACGTTCAGGCGCGACTTTGCACGGCTTCGCAGCAGATTAAGTGGATAAGTTTTTAGCCATGGTCAAACGATTAGCCACTGGGCAACGCTCAGGAGTCAATGAAGTTTTGAAGTTTTCTGCCGGCGTTCCACGCGCTCCACATCATGAATGTCACAAAGATGAACTGGGGAATTGTTTCAATCACCATGGTATTAGTATATCATCTTCACGCGCGACTTTGCACCAGGACGCACATTTTTGTTTAGATGCTTGATGCTGCTGATTTGATGTATGTTTGCAAACAGCTCGCTTTGAAGTTAGAAAAAGCGACATCATTAATCTTTATGCCAAGCTTAGTGGCAAGCTTTCGTCCTCGATGCCATGCCTCAAATTCTTCCTCGATGATATCGCACTGGTGAATGAATCGTTTCTTTATAACTCTAGATGTTACGCCATAACCGTGACGAAAACGAAACTCAGTTGTTTTAGACTTGTCAGCGATTAGTACATGTCCACATTCATGAAGCAGCGTGTAGAGCTGGTCTGTCAATGGTTCTGTTTCATTGATGCAAATCAGACGTTCTTCCTTGTAGTATGTTCCATCGTCGATGGTAGAAAATTCAACACGAATATTTCTAAGATTGCACCAAGCAACAACGGTGGCAAGGCTCTTTTTTGTGGTAGTCATACATCCTCGTGAGGGAGACCATGATGCATCAATAGTGTTGAATGATGTAGATAAGTGGCGTGAAGAAGCCAAGCACCGTTAGCACACCGGCCATAAATGGCAAGCAAGTTTCTCCAAGGAATTCATCTACGCGAGTTGCATATCTGACTTCATGTTGGTTGACGGAATAACAAGTCACAACATTACTATCTTTAGGAAACTTTTTTGACATCACTCGTCAACGCCCAGGTGGTTGCCCCAGTAGCTGGGTCTAAAAGATTGACGGCACCAACAAAGCGCCAGTCGTTTTCGTAATCTGCGGTACCGCCCAAACGTTTGGTATAATCGTCCGATGCAGCAATCATTTTGCGTTGACCGGGGCCTACAAGAAGAAGATCACCTTTTTTGATATACGCCATTGTTCTACTCTATCATGTTCCGTCGCGACTTTGCATAAGCTCCCCGCGTTTTTATAATTTTACTTGCTGGTCGCAAAAATGGTGATGACATATGCAAGACAAAAGAACAACATGAATGAACCTATAGAGAGGGAGGCTAGGTTAAAACATCCTGCAAGACCCCAAAAGAATCCGCCGAACGTGAATGCGAGAATTGGCGCTATAAGCGTAAAACGCGTAAACTGCGGGAACGCAATGGTCAACCCGAGGAAGACAAAGAATAAAACAAACGGCATTATTGAAACTCTTTTCTAAGACACTAGTTGTCTAGAGCATTGACATTTCAAAAACCTATTTTGATAGAGACACATTTGTTGATTCGAAAGTTGATGAATCAAAAGTGTTAGCGATAGTAGTAGCTTGAAGCATGTGAGTGAGTGTAGTAGTAATGAGAGAAGCTTCTTGGTATCTACCCAAAATGGTAAGGTGATATTGCAAGTCCTGCAAATCTTTAATGATTCTGATATATTGCGGGTGCATATTCATATTGAAATGTATCAGACCGACGTTAATAACGCCTTGCTGTTTGCCCATTTAACATAACTTTTAAGACAATCTACCCTAACGACATCAAACGCAGCCCTATCCAGATTAAGTAGCAAACGTTTTGCTAGACGCCACCCACGAGCCCAAGCTTCTATTTCTTCTTCTAGACAAGCAAGTCGATGATGAAATGTTGTATTAATATTCGCGTCTCCACAGTGTGGATAGCCTATACCGAATCGTTCGTCTTTTTCATCATAACCGATAAGATGATGACCGCATTCGTGAAGAAGAATATAAAGCTGTTTTTCTGGCCGATTACGACCAGCCATCGTAACAACTTTAGTTATCGAATCGTATGATCCACCTTCTTTTTTACCAAACAATACAGTAACATTTCGATAGCAACACCAATCAACAACCAGGGCAAGTTTCTCAATACATACTACGTCTCTAAACCATTGTTTCTCAGCTTCTCCGCGGCGACGGGCAGAAGTACCTTTGTACGCTGCCCGTTTAAATCTGGACCATGCCCGAGTTAGCCAAAGTTGTTTATCAAATTTAATCATCGCGAATCACAACTGCCTAGTGCAGTGGCAATGATATTTGATAAAAACCAGCGAAGCACTTTCTTATTTTATATCTTGTTTATAAGATAACTTTTTATGATTTTTTCGCTTTTGCTTTCTTCGCGACAGGCTGGCCGACTGTTTTATCAGCGGCGTCAGTTTTGTCATTTTTATTATCGGTGTTAAAGACAGCAATAATACCTGCGACGCACCACTTATGAACGCTCTTGGCAAGGTCAAGCTTTTCAATACCTCCGGCAGTGAGTTTCGACCAAGCTGATACGCGTAGTTCGGCTGGAAGACTATTCATAAATGCCTCAAGATTCGCACCTTGAACATCATTCAAGACTGTCAGATTCTTTGTAACGTACTCAGACATTTTTTCGATGGCGATATTGAGCCTCTCTTGACCGAGCGATTCAATCTTCTTTTTAACCTTATCGTATTCTTCGATAATTTCCTGACCAGTAACTTGTGCGTCGATCGTTTTTACGTAACCATGAAATGCGATTGTCGCTTCTGTTCCAACATAACCGAGACAAAGCGGATAGAACATCGGATCGTTTGGTTTATCTGCAACGTCAACAAGGCGCAACGCTGTGCTAAGACGCTCCCACGATCTGCGACTAGGACTAACTGCGCTAGAATCTCCTACGTTCGGTGGATCGAGCCATTTATCGTTGCCTGCAATAAACGTCATCACGTTGTCGTGGATGAGTCCAGTGTCTTTTGCCCACGTAAGCCAGTCCTTGACGTCAGGAGTTAAGTCGATAGTCCAGAAACGATCCAGCAATGCAGGATCCATTTCATTAACCGTATAGTTTCCGCCTGTGTTAACTGCAGCGAATACGCGAGTGTCAGGATGAAGTTTCCATCCATTAAGCTCACGATCAAGTACAATTTGAAATGCTGCCTGCATAACTTCAGGCGTGGCTCGATTAAGCTCATCAAGAAACAAACACACAGGCACATCGCATGCATGCTTATACCACCCAGGCGGATTGAATCGTGTAACTTCACCATCGGTGCTAGGGAGACCAATCATATCGCCTTCGCTCATTTGAGAGAGTCGACGATCAATAACTTCAAAATTCGCAAAGTGATTATTCGTAGCAATCACTTGTGCTACCTGACGAACAACTTGACTCTTCCCGATACCATGAGCACCGCGAAGAAGAATAGACGTCTCCTTCGGAAGAAGAGGGGCGACCTTCAAAAATGTACGAATCTGCATTGTAGTCATATGATGTTCCTCTAACTTTCTTATCTTATCTTATCGAGCGTTAACTTTGCACGGCACTTCGGACTTTTCTGGTCGCGGATCCCATCCGACGTCACGTTGTGCTGCACCAACCTTTTCCAAGGCATGCAACAAATCGGTGTAATATTCGCTTGACGGAATATCATATAAGCAAAGTTCCCTGAGGATAGCCTTCACGCCAGTAAGCCTGTTGTACGCCTGAATCTGATCTTTAATCATAGAATTGCCTGCTTTGCGAGCTGGATCTCAAGAATCTTATACGCTGTACGCCAGCTACGATGTTCTGCACAACCAACTGCTTTCTTGTCAGCAAAAACAGTCACACGATATGGGTAACGTTTCCCACCGCCCTTCCCCCGCGAGGCTTCAATATCAATCGTCCTATCAGGATATAGCATTTCTGCCATATACTTCACGGCACTTTTCGGAGAAGGTGTCATATTCATAATAGTCTTCCTTACGATACTCAAGCTTCTTCATCCTGTCGCCAGGATTTCTTTGGATTGTTCTTGCGCTTATCGCGGCGATTTTTCATAGGTCGCCCAGATACGTGGCGCTTGTTCATAGCGGCAACAAGACTGTTTCGATTACGCTTCATAGTCCTAATATATCACTTCGCTAATGAACTTTGCATGATGTCATCTATATGACAGGATTTAATAAGTTCAAATTTGTTAAGATATATTGCCCACCGTTGATTATAAACGAGTGACGAGCAACCATGAGTCGTCGTTTGTTAGCTTCTTCTTCAACATAACAAAGCCCAGCATAAATTGCAATCTCGCCCACTTTAATATGCGCGCTCGTCATTGATAACGAGATCATCACCGCCTCGATTAAATAAGGATGGCACGCCGGTCGATGATACACCGATTCAGCAATGGCTAGCAACGAATTAGTGATAAAGAGACCACCTACGCTGAGATTTCTTTCAAAAAGTTCGACGTTATCTGACTTCACCGAAACGTCTGACACATACCTGCGAAGTGGAAGCTCAACAGCCGTCATTTGATTTGGCTGCCACAAGACCTTATTTCTTCGGGTGCCACGATGATTCATTGTTACAATTCCAATATAACCTGTTTATCGGAGACTTTGCACAAGGAAAGTCGCCATTCACATCTTGATCTTAAGCTCACATCGATACACAGCGACAGTGCGACCGATGTAGGGTCCGGTGGTTACCGTCGCAACGACAAGTCCTACAGGTTTCTTTCCCCATCCATGCCATTCCACGCCGTTAAGTCGGGTGATAATCACCCCAGTAGGGGAAGGTAGACGAGCAGAGCCTTGCCGCGAATAAACTCGGCTTTCGCCATCGTCTCCGATGGTGTCCCCGTTGATGCGATCATCTTCGTACAGGCGTGACACATCATCATCTGAGCGTGTGTACCAAATGTAGGCACTCGCGGGGAGAAAGAAGCAATCACCAGGTTTGATCTTTTTTGCCACGCTGTGTTTCATAGCGGCAACAAGACTATTTCGATTGCGTTTCATATTTCTAGTATACCTCATTCACCCATGACTTTGCACTGAATTCAATGTTTAATCAAATTATATCTCCAGTGTAACCTTACATCCTTGGTGTAACCGTGTCAGGACGCTCTAGGCGACGCCGGCATGCCATTCCTATAGGCTAACCTGGCTAAGGCCGCCAAAGGTGACTCAGGAGGCTTTTGGGCTGTGTCATGGGTGGATGGGCAATCATCCGGCGCTTATTGTCAACCTTTGTTGCAAACTTCATGCAAAGTCATGCACGAACGTGTTATACTAAGACTATGGAAACGAAACGCAGCGTGGCAAAAAAGATCAAAACGACTTTTATCTCAGGCGGGCCCGGCGGACTTCGCTGGCTTCCCATTAGTCGCTGAATGGCTAATCGTTTGACCATGGCTAAAAACTTATCCACCTAATCTTTTCGCTTCAGTGCAAAGTCGCGCATGAACGTGGTATATTAAGACTATGAAAGACGACAAGTCGACAAAGGCGATTCAGCCGCGGCGAAACCAACTCGTCGAGCTCTGGATGAAAACGCACCATCCCGGCGGGCCTGCAGCGGTGTTCTTCAACCCACTCGCTGACGATGGCGAGCGAATTAAAAACCTCATGGATAAGCTCAAATTGAATGAAGATCAAGCCGAGGCGGCGATCATGTGTGATGTATTCATCCATCCCATACGGACTGACGAGCTTTGTAATTTCGTACATCGTATGGATCAAGATGTTTACGGCTATGTCATGGCGTGGGACGGAACAGAATTCATTTCCCACAATTAACATCAAGTATCTAAACAAAAACGTTCCCACGGTGCAAAGTCGCGCATGAACGTGGTATTATAAGAATATGGAAACGAACACAGGCAAACGTTACGAAACCGCAATGATCGCAATCTTGTACAGCAAGAAGCGCACCGCCGCAAGTCGTGGTGACCTCCTCCGTGCTGCTGAGGCGGTGGACCTCACGGTCGGACGTATCGTTGAGGATTCGCTTTACCTCGGCTCGCGTTACGCGTTGTTCGCGGCGGATGTACAGAAGCTAGATTCTTACCGGCGAGGGTTGACTTCTCCGTCGACTCTTACCGCAGTGAATGACATCACGATCAATACTGCGTTGCTCAGCCAACAGTCGCATGCAGTTCATGTGCTTATCAAGAATATTCTTGGCGATGAAGTCTTGGACAAATTTGTCCATTTGCTTGAAGCCGGGTTGCTTGAAGCCGGGTGCAATGTCACGGGTGGATGAGGTATTATAAGAATATGAGAAGGCCATTGAACGAATTGAATCGTGTCGAGTTGAAGCTCGTCTTTGAAGGCCTCGATGCTGTCCGTGAACGGATGCGTGAGGTTGATGGTTACGATCTTGAAGTGGAGGAATACCTGCAAGTAGTCCGCCTGCAGGATGATATCGTCGATGCCATCGAATCTCGCTACTACTGAGTGCAAAGTTACGGGTGGATGAGGTATTATAAGAACATGAAACGGTTAAACGAATTTGACCGGTCAGAGTTGCAATTGCTCTCTGATGGCCTCGACGCCATTCGAACCCACATGTGCCAACGCCTTGCGAATGAGAAACGTGTTATCAATTACATCGAGGCTGAGGAGTACAATCGAGTGGTTCGTCTTCTGGCGCGCATTACCGAGGCAAAGGAATCAACACTCTACTGAGTGCAAAGTTAGCTTAAAGTAAGTTATACTAAGATCATGGCATGCGTCAATACAGACGATGCGCTGATTAAAAAAAGTTCACCGATAAAAAAAGTCGGTGCAAAGTTTGAAGACAACGGTTTAATATCTAGATAACAACGCGACGATCAAGTCGCAACTCGCGGAAAAGGCACAGCAATATGGAAATGCAAACGAACGACTTTAACACGAAACTTTCGGCAATCGACAAGGCATTGGCACAAGCCAAATCCCGTAAGGCAGCGAAGGAAGACCCTACGCCTATGGGTGATACGGCAAAAAAGAAATTGCCTAAGGTTAAGGCGACAAGCGAAGATAACATTGCAAATAAGCTTGCAAAGGATGCCATTCGAGAGGCTCGTAAATTGCAGCTTGTCATGAGTCGTGATGCTCGTCGACAGGCTAAGGCACTCGAGCGATCACAAGCAAAAACGCCACACATGAAGAAGATCGAAAAGGCTGCTCACGCATTGCCTAAGATGAGCTCGCAGCTTGAGACTCTTTTCTCTGATGTAACTACCAACTTCTCGGCCGGCGAGATCACCACGCTCGCACTTCAGCTCCAGCACTTCAATCGTGTTAAGGCAACCGAACGAGCTCTTGGTCTGACAATCAAGGCAGGCATGTCTGTTCGAATCATCGCTGGACCAAACAAGTATATCGGCATGAAGGCTGTCGTCACTAAGTCTCAGCGAATCCGCTGCTTCGTTGAGATCCCAGGTGTTAAGAAGCAGGTCTATCTTTTCACCTCCGACGTTGAACATGTACATGATGCACAACAGGCTACGGGTACCGAAGGTTGATTCCTAGACCCGTCGAGGGAAAAGATTGAAATATATCTTTCTCACGCTTCTTGTAGTTCAGCGGATAGAACGCAGATTTTTTAAATCTGATGTCACAGGTTCGAATCCTGTCAAGAAGACTGCGACGCAGCATATCGCTGATTCGCTATAAGCAAAACAAGAAAATCATAGTATGAGCAAGAATATTAAACGCGCGACTGGCAAACTTTACACTGCATTCATCGTCCGTGACTCGAACAGCCGACGATTCCTCAATCAGACGTCATACACCGGTCGGCGCCGTGGTCAGTGGGGTCTCATGGGTGAAGCACAAATCTTCTACTCTGAAGCTCAGGCTCAATCATGCGCAGGCAACATCAACCGCCGACGTCCAGAAGGATACTCTGCATTCTTCGCTGAAATCGTACCAATCAAGATGCGAGGTCGCGGCGCTCGGCTCGGTAGCTGACCTCCATACGCCTTGCCGGAGAGGCTATCAATATTCTCCGGCGTTTACGCTCATGTGGCGGAATAGGTATACGCAGCGGACTTAAAATCCGTGGACTTTACAGTCGTAAGGGTTCAAATCCCTTCTTGAGCACTTTCAAGATCTTTGAAAACTTAACTTAACTTAATCGTAATTAATACGGAACCTTAGCTCAATCGGTTAGAGCAGATGACTCATAATCATCCGGTTCTCGGTTCAAGTCCGGGAGGTTCCACTGTGTTTATGCCCTCGTAGCTCAGCTGGATAGAGCAAGAAGTTTCTACCTTCAAGGCCGGTGGTTCGAATCCATCCGGGGGTGCTGATACATTTTCATATTTGATAGTATAGTTAGCTTAACTTTTTGATAACTTAATAATTGCGGGTGTAGCTCAGTTGGTAGAGCTGAAGTTTAATTACAGCCATACTTATTCTTATGCATTATTACATGTATGAGATAAGAAACTTGTTAGATGGCAAGATATACGTCGGGGTTCATAAGACAGAAGATCTTAACGATGGTTATATGGGTTCTGGGTCTTTGATTAAAAAGGCAATAGAACGACAAGGAATAGAAAGCTTTAAAAAAATTATTCTTGAATGGTTTTGCTCTTCAGAGGAAATGTTTCATCGAGAGAGCGAAGTTATAAATCAAGATTTTCTTTTACGAAAAGATGTTTATAATTTAAAGCCCGGCGGAAAAGGAGGATTTGATTGGATTAACTCTTCAGATATTCCAAAGATGAAAGGTAAACATCATTCTGAAGAATCAAAAAAGAAGATTAGCGAAAGCCTATTAGGCCGACCAAATCCTGCTGCATGGATAATAGACCGTAACGATGTTGAAGAAGAAACATTTAAAAAAATGTGCAGCAAAGGTGGCAAAGGACAAAAAGGAAAATCAAAATCTCCTGAGCACAAAGCAAAAATAGCTGCAGCCATGAAAGCTATATGGCATCAAGGTTCAGAAAGAAAAGAAAAGCAAAGAGAACGATTCCTTAAGATCAGGAACTCAATAATGTCTGAAGAAACTAAGAAGAAAATTTCTGAAGCAACAAAAAAAGCTCACATTAAGAAAAAGAATATACAAGAAAAAGAAACCGAATGAATTTACGCGGAGTTGGTATAGATGAATGTGCACGGGCTTTCCAAGCCTGAAAGACCAGATTGTTACTGGTACTCCGCTCCGTGGAAGCGTGTCCGAGTGGTCTATGGAAATTGATTAGAAATCAATCGTACCTTTACGGGTACCGTGGGTTCGACTCCCACCGCTTCCTCCATTAAAATAACAATATAATTATTTGAAATATATCGTAGTATAAGTGTATGTTTAGAGAGTACATACCAGACAAAGAAGGAATATTTCTACCTTCTATAAGAATTGAACATCATCCTTTAAAAGGTTATATTTGTATAGCGACAGTTGATATACATCCAAGCACGCTTATAGAAAGATGTCCTACAATAAAATTTGATGCAGGTATATTGAAAGAGTTGTACGAACTAAACGATGGTCGAACGGTTTTTCATGATTATAACTTTAATCGACCAGGCAGTGCGCTAAAAGGATTTAGCTATTTTTCGATGGGATATGGAGGAATCTATAGTCATTCGAAAAATGCAAATGCCAGATGGGCCTTGTCTGTCATTCCTAATGACAAAGAACGTTCTACTTTAGACATTCATGCAACAAAGAATATTAAACGCGGAGAAGAAATAACTATTAGATATGTTAATCCTGCGCACGACGATATTCTTTGGTTTGATGTTGTTGAAGACACCATTGAAGAAGCTTAACTGAGGTGTAGTATAATGGCAATACGCCAGACTTTGAATCTGTTCCATGTAGGTTCGACTCCTGCCACCTCAACCAAGGGCTCATAGTTAATCGGTATAACACTAGCTTGTCATGTTAGAGTGTCGAGTTCAACTCTCGATGGGCCCGCAATTTAAAAACCAACAATATATGAAAGATTCATGAAAGAAAAAGAAAAATCGCTGTTTGATATTTTCAATCGATCACTATTAAAAGCCACGAAAGATATCATCGATGCTGTCGAGAAATCCAGTCATGTAGATAAAGGTACAATTTCAAACGATCGATTTAAACAGCACGAAATACTAGACCGTGTGTATCTTATCAAAGATATGTTTTCACGGCACATTGAAGAAAATGAAGAGATTGTTCAGGCAGATCCTGAATTCGCTATAGCTGCAGCAAAAGTGGGTGATGCGCTCGAGGCGTTTTATCAATTGCTTGGACAACGCTTTATTTAAAATAAAAATAGCTGATAGGTCCCATCGACCACGATAGCTAAGTCATCGCCCTTTCACGGCGAAGAATTGGGGGCAGCACCCAATGGGATCACCAAACATAAACTTACTGAAAGAAAAAAGTCGATGAAAAAAGAAAATACCACGAAAAAAGTAAAATCAGATACCTGGAGTCATCATGATACAATGATCGTCAATCTTCGCGATTGGGTTAATCGTGAGGTAAGTCTTCTAAGAACTGATATCGCTAAATCAGCACCAAAGATCGATGCAGCTACTTCAAAGATCTTAAAGAACGCAGAAGACTTGCATGTCCAGGCATTTGATTTGATTCGTACCGTCGCAGATATGGCTGAGAAAGAAGCAACAAAGAAATCTATTAAAGATTGAAAGGACATCGTCATTTCACAATAATAGAATGCAAACTTACACCTAAGCATGTTATATTAAACATATGGATAACGTCGTGTCATTGATGGATCGCACCGAGACGTGGAACCTTTCTTATAACCTAGGCAAGCTTGAAGCATACGTTTCTTCCCGCGGGAGGATTAAATTGATTGTCGGTAAAGAGATCATCCTAATGGATACAATCCAATCAGTCGATTTTATGGGACGTGTATCTAAGACATTCGAAGACGAATTCAATGTTTTGTTCGATAATGATACCCATTGATAAATTTTGCCCCATAAGCATTGTTGGCGATGCATCGCTTTTGTAATGCGAATAGGACCGTTCAATTCGGTCATGGGGCTCTACGGGACATTATATCAGCTGGTTAGATAGCAACTCTGATAAAGTTGAGGCCGCTCGTTCGAGTCGAGCATGTCCCACAAATTCAAGTTTTCACAATCTGTAATGTTTCGGAGCAATAATATAAATGAATAGCGTTTTTACAAAAAAAGTAGTCATCGGCGACTTTGTCACTCACACTGTCCACGAAGGATCGTGGATGATTTCTGATATTGCATTCAACTACGAGTTAGGAGTTAATCAAGCTAAAATCTTAAGGGTCGGAAACCCTGGCCTTATCGAGATGGTAGATCCAGAAACGTTAACAGCAATCAAGAAAACATTTTAAATCTTTTACTGGGGTCGTAACTCAGTTGGTAGAGTACTCGCCTTTTAAGCGATTCGTCGCGGGATCGTACCCCGCCGGCCCCACCCGATGCAGCATACTATGGATACATACACTACACAAATTTAAAAATAATCGCATCCCTCTCGCGAATTCGCGCGAAGATTGAGTTTTTTGTGATTTTTCATGCAAAGTCATGCACGAACATGTTATATTAAGACTATGAAAACTTGCCACGGCAAAGTTGTTGACGAATCTGTCTAACTTTGGTGCAAAGTCGTTCAAGGACATGTTATTATAAGAATATGAAAACGGCGTGGTGCCGGTGTTCATATGCAATTGCTGTGACGTATTGAGTTGCAGCGTTGTGGTGCTAAGGAGAGATATACTATGTCGAAGATGAATTTGAATGTTGGTCTGTCCGCGTGGAAGAGTAACACGAACATTCTTAGTCTTGATGTACCTCCACAGTTGGAGAAGACAGTCATGACTGGCGTCAAGTGGTTTGACACGGCACTAGGTGATGGAGGTGTGACGCCTTCGACGTCGATGTTATTGACTGGGACGCCGGGAGCGGGCAAGACAACGATGTGTTTGCAGTTGGCTGATGCGATCACGGGGTCTGGTAATATTTGTTTGTTTAACACCGGCGAAGAGTCGTTATTCCAGGTGCGTAAGGTAACGAAGCGCCTGGCAATGCGGCATGGTTTTGTAGCTGGGCAAGACATTAAGGTTGATAAGATCATTGCGCATGCTGATTATCTGCGTAAGCAGAATCCGTCGAAGCAGATTTTTCTTGTGCTTGATTCGTTGCAGACACTTGATGATGGTAAGTACAAGGATGGCATGACTAATTCGATGACGCAAGTACGATCGATCGAGTTGATAACCGATTGGTGCAAGGCAAATTTTGGTGTTGCGATAACGATTGGGCATGTGACGAAGGGAGGAGATTTTGCTGGTAAGCAGACGATCAAGCATACGGTTGACGTGCATGGCCACATCTTTATTGATGAAGACAAAAAGTCTGAGACTTATGGTAGCCGACTTTTTGAGATTCAAAAGAATCGATTTGGATCTTCGGGGACTACGTTCGTCTTGGGCTTGAACAAGACCGGTCTATACGAGCGAGGTTCGTATTTGGAGCATGGCCGTCAGTGAGTGGCATATTTGTTGTCTCGGCGTTTTGGTTGGTATGTAGTAAGGAGATATGAATGACTGACGTTAATATTGATGACAATGGCGAGATCGATGATGTGACGCGCGAGGTCATGGCAGGGATTAAGGCGTCGAACAAGCCTTTGATCGATCATTTGCCAGATGCTGTCGAGCGGGACGAGATGGGGTTTCTTTCTCTTCTTGTTGGTCCCGGCGAGAAGTTAATCATTGAAAGAGTCGCTTCGATCCTAACGGGCAAGCCTTGGTTGGATACAAAGACGTATACAATTAAGAGCGTTGATCTTGCTTCAGGATATGTTACGTTGTGGGATGATGATCTTCATCGAGATGCGTCGACAAATTATATTGAAGGCTTGCAGGTAGGATATCGATTTAAGCTTGTCACAAACAAGGGCATGCAAATTGGTAAGAAGAAGCGTGGTCGGCCAAAGAAGAACCCAACCGGTGTGCCTGATATGAACCTCAAGCCGATTCAGCTAGACGCCAACGGCATGCCAGTTAAGAAGAAGCGAGGCCGTCCACCTGGGATCAAGAATCGAGATAAAGCTGTGATTGTTGCAGAGAAACGTTCCAAACTTAATTTGCGTCGATCGCGCAAGATTAAAAAGATGGTGGTGGCATGAAGTTAAAGTCTAGCGACTGCATCGCCGCGGCGCTATATCTTCGTAGGTATGCTCTTGCCGTGGAGAATCATCTTTACATGGGGATGAAGGCAAACGATGCGAAGAACGAAATTGCAGCCGTCAATTCCCTCGCGAATTCATTGGAAGAGTTGGCGATAGCTGATTTTGATTGTTTATCTGATGAAGTTTGATGCAAAGTCAGCGTTCCTAGAGGTATAATAAGATTATGTTTAGAGAGAGCGATTCAACGTATAATTTGGATAGTCATCTTATTTCGTTCCTTCAGGATGCGCCGTTTTTTGCAGAGATGTCTAGGCATATTCGTAAGGTTCAAACTAGGGATATGCCCACGGCAGGCGTAGGCTTTGACCAGCAATATGATGATATCACGTTGTATTGGAATCCTGACTTCTTTGAGTCATTGACGAGCGAAGAGACCCGCGGCGTCCTATTGCATGAGTTTTATCATCTTGTATTTGGACATTTGACTGCACGACGCAAGTCACCTCCCAAGATGTGGAATGTCGCCACTGATCTTGCAATTAATTCAATTATCGTTTCGGCGGCGACGGCGACAA
>Ga0209596_1001870_pt1 | contig 17715 bp, 23 predicted proteins | sample M_130807_MF_Meta_FD_187314 | JGI IMG/M metagenome (GOLD analysis project Ga0209596, IMG submission 187314) | Freshwater microbial communities from Lake Montjoie, Canada to study carbon cycling - M_130807_MF_MetaG (SPAdes) (version 2) | ecosystem: Environmental > Aquatic > Freshwater > Lake...
ATCTGTATCTTTGTTTAAGAAATCTACAAAGTCTTCGGATTCAGCATATTGTTTTGATCTAGTTGTACTAATTGTAGGGTATTGTGTTTTTGATTTAGTAGATGGTTGTGGGCGGTCAGTTGCTTTGATTGCACCAGTACGCAGTATATGCATTATGCCTGCAGGCATTGTAGCGTGATATAGATAATTATCAGTAACAGCTTCAGTTACATTAGCGTACATATTATCCAAACTTAAATGTTTGCTATGTAATCTATCTCTCAAGTCATATAGTTTTGTAATATATCCACGGCTACGTAATGCTTTATATGCTAAATTTTCAGGACTAAACTCACCACCTTTATCTAATCCAGCTTGACGATATTGTTTAATCTTTTTCAATACTTTATTGACTTTACTTATTTTATCAGATTGTAATGTTGTATCAATAATGTCTAATAGTTTTATATATTTTGATTTAGTAGATGTTTGGTCAAAGTTTGCTCTACGCTTTGCGGGCATTCGCAACCATTTTTTATCTTTAACACTATACTCACCTAAACTAATTACCGGTTCACTAGCATCCTGTATGTATAATTCTACCGGAATTCCGTTGATAGTTATATCATGTGAGTCATTGTATAAATCTTTTTTAGCTTTAAAGAATTCACGGTAAATGTCATCATTTGGCAAATCCTTCATATTGACTAAGATATGTAAATCTAAATCACTATGGTCTGTATAACTATAGGCTGCGTTGCTTCCAGAAATAGTGATATCACGTACATCCAAATCATGTATCCCCATCTCTTGTAGAAAGTCTTGTGCTATTGTTTTTAGTTGTAGTTCTACTTCAGGTTGTAGATGTTGTCCACGAAACAGTTTACTATTGAGGTTATCGTGAAATGTCACTGCATCTGACATTTTGAATGAATGTAATTCTTTTAAGTCCATAGAGTATTTATCAGTACCAATCCAGTAGCTTTGAATTAAAAGTTTGTTTTATTTGACTTACACCAATTGGGCTAGTAAATAGTTGACATTTCATCAAATATTGTGTTATTATATAGAATAAGGATAAAAATGAACGAAACAAGTAAAGCTTTAATTCGCCGTATACAAGATGCTAAATTTGCAACGTCATATTTTGTGGGCCATGGCATTGATATTGGGGCAGGTCCTGATCCACTGTCAAAATATACACAGCAATTTCCATTAATGACTGACCTGAAAAATTGGGATATTTTGGATGGTGATGCTCAAAAAATGGCAGGTGAGACTGATGACAAATATAATTTTGTTCATAGTAGCCACTGTTTAGAACATTTACATAATCCATATGAAGCATTTGAAAATTGGATTCGTATTTGCAAACCCGGCGGTCACATTATTACAACTATTCCAGATGAAGATTTATATGAGCAGGGTGTTTGGCCTAGCAATCATAATTTAGATCACAAGACCAGTTGGACTATATTAAAGGGAGAAAGCTGGAGTCCTGCCAGTATTAATTTGATTGAATTCTTGTATAAATTTCGTAATAAGATTGAAGTATTAAAAGCTGAATTAATTAATGGTACATTTGTTTATGATATACACCGATTTGACCAAACATACTATAGTATTAGTGAGTGTGCTATTGAATTTATTGTTCGCAAGCGTCCTATAGAAGAATTAGCAAGAAAGGGAAGGCTGCCTTCCCTTTAATTATCAATTGATTTTAAATATTTACATTTATTTCTTTACCGTTTTCATCTATTAATGTTGTGTTACTTTGATACTTATTCTCACTAACCATAAGATCATGTATTTGACTGGCCAGCTGGCCAGATGGTTCTATCCCATTTTTATCTACTAATTTACTTCCTACTTGTTCTAATTCCTGCAATAGCAAACAACCACTTATATAATAAAGGTATTCCTCCGTGTCCTTTGAATAAGATATAAGGCCAGTATGTTTTACATGTACTCTTGTATCAATCCAAATGTTACCTCCTAATTGTCTCCAATTATCACAGAAAGTATCATACTCGGAATAGTAAATATTATTACGGACTGATGTATCAAAATAGTTTCGGAATTTCATTTCTAAATAAGAACCGGGTTCTAACTTTTTAATTTGGTCTATATAATCTTCATCTACGTGTACTTTAATAGCTGGATGTTGGTCAAGTTTTTCAAATACATGTTTTTTAATTAATAAAAACCCTGCGCCCACTGATTGCACTTCTTGTAGATTATCTATAAATTTACCATTGGGCAGTGGAGTCATAGTAAACAAACCAGGAAATTCTTTTTTATTATATAGCCCACCAATAACATCAACGTCGGCATTTAGCAACGTTGCTAAATGCCAAGGATCCCACCCAATATCAGAATCCAAGAAAAATATATGTGTTGCATTAGGTGCTTGAGCTAAAAAACGAGAAATTAATATATTGCGGCCACGTGGTATTAACGATTCATTAACTAATGTATCTATTGTCCAATTAATATTATAATAACTTGCAAAATCAATCCATTGTCGTGCTGACTTCAATGCTATTTCAGTTATCATTCCGCCATAACACGGTATAGCTATATGCACGTTGATAGATTGTAAATATGTTAGATTAAAATTCATTACAATAAAATTAATATGTATATTATTTGTTAAATAATGCCCCTAAGGGCATTATTTAAATTATTAAACAGAGATTTTCTTTATCTCGTTACCGTCTTTATCAATTAATTTTAATCCAAATTTTTCTTGTTGTTCTTGCAAGAACATTGGGCCTACTGTTTTCATTAAATGTTCTTGATTTTCCATACAGAATACATAACTACCACTATGACGTAACATGATACGCTTGTCCATCCAAACTTTACCACCGATATCACGCCAGTTCTCACAGAAAGTCCAATCTTCACTGTAGTAACGATTTTGACGAACTGCTGTGTCAAAATATGTCTTTAAATGTGCATCAAATTTAGGATCTAATCCAATGTCGTTCTTATATTGCTTAACAGCAGGATGAGATTTTAATTTCTCAAATACATGTTTCTTCATTAATAAGAAACCTGTACCTGCTTTAGATACTTCTTGTAGACCATCAGGTCCTTCTTCTGCACCTTCAAATCCGTTAACAACCCATTTGATAGGCATTGTCTTCATTGGGTACAATCCACCGATAACATCAACGTCACGGTTCAATAATACTAATAGATGCCATGGCTCCCAACCAATGTCAGCATCAACAAAGAATAAGTGTGTTGCGTCTGGCATATCTAAGAACTTAGCAGTTAGTGTGTTACGTGCCCTACTGATAAGACTTTCATTAACCATTGTTTCTAATGTCCAATCGATACCAAGTTGACGGGCTGTGTTAGCCCACTTGATGAAACTCATGAATGTTGATTCTGTTAGCATACCACCATAGCAAGGCATAGCGATATGTACTTTAGTAGTTTTTAAGAAATCCACATTGACTTGGACTTGTCCTGCTTGTGGTGCTTGTTGTTCACCTGAGGGTGCATTGGTTGCAGCCTGTACAGCAATTTCTTGTATTTTTTCTACAGGAACTGTTTTAGGTTCTTTAGTAGATTTGGTTGCTTTAACTGCACTTTTTGCAGTTGTTGTTTCGGTTGTTTTCTTTGTTGCCATTTGATCCTCTTGTTAAGATACTATTATTTACATCAGAACAAGGTAGTCAAATTATTTTTCTTCTAAGTAATCCACACTTTCGGTAACCTTAGTTGGATCTTCTTCTGAGTTTCTAAACTCAAAACGACCCTGTTGTAGATTGTATTTTTTAATAACTACTTCTAAATATCTATCAATTAACTTATAAGGTACTTTACGATTAACTAGCAGAGGTGTTCTTCTTGGACCATCTAAGTAATATACATCTACATATTGTGGATGAAATACTCTAGCTGTGTTTTCTGCTTCTGCTAAACCTTGCTTTATTGTTTTATAGGCGCTCTGTAGCACAAACATATATTCTTTATCTGTTATATCTGGTAGTATACCTTCAACTGCTACACTAAAGAAGTCGTCACCTGCTATTGTGTTCATAGCATGTATCATACCCAATTCATCGACATTTTTTTCCTTTGCTACCTGTATAGCAATTTCTAATAGTTTTCTTATTCTACGACTTCTATCATTCTCTCCGCCCCCACCACCACTATCGCTACTTGGTGGGACAAATTCATTTAATGATCCTTCTGCTAAATCTGATTTATTAGTTAATGGGTTGCTCATACCTGTATCTATGTCTTTGACAACCTCGGCGGCCAATCTAGTATTCTTCTGAGTTGCAGGATACATATTCTTAACAAATTCTGTTTTAAGTTTTGTTGCTTTAGCTTTTTGTTCGGGAGTTGATTTTGGATCTAATAAAACTTTAGTAAATCTATCCCATAATGCACGGAACTCACTTCCACTCTTAATACCAGGACCAAACGGTACAGTTGGTAAATATGCGATATAGGTATTACTACTCATGGGCTGTAGATTTTTTTCATTACCGGCATAATACTTTAATTTATCACTTACAGGTAGTCCTTTTCTTTTACCTCTTTTTGCAAGAGGTAATTTACCCGTAGCAGGATCAACTTCTCGTGGAAAGGGACCTTCAGGATCAGAACCATTTTTAGAATTTTTCTCACTCTTTACAAAAATTAATACGGTATCATTAGGATCATATCTACTAGTTATTTCTTCTGAAGTAAAAGGACTGGTAACTTGAACAAAACGTCCGGCTGGTACGCCTGCAACTCTTGCTAGTTTTTCTTTAATTGCAAAGGGGAATGATCTTTCACTAGTATCATTACTAGCGGTTACATATACATCAGCGCCAGGGAATGCCTCTACTGCGTCTTGATACAAAGAGGCATGTCCGGCATGAAATGGATGAAAGCCTCCTGGCATAATAACTAAAGTTTTCATATCAATAACTGAGTTTTACAAAATTAACTACACCACCTGCAAAATCTACTACCTTTGCCCTCATATATACAAAATTACCATTAATATTTGTATATACTGATGCGTTACTCGCAATTTGTGGTGCAGAGTTAGCTGCCGCATTTGCGTTAGCTTCTAATTCATATACGTTGAACCAATCAGTACTGACAGGAGTTGTAGCTAAACTAGCTTCTATTGTAATATTACCTGTACAGTTTGTCAAGTTAATATTAACAGTTTGTAATGAACGTGGTGCAATAATATATGATGCACCGGGTTGGTTATTTCCTGTAACAGTATAGGATGAATTATTACCTGGATTAACATATGTTGTTTGAGGCAATAGGATAAGAGTAGTTGTTTGGCTCATTATGCTTTTACAACCTCAACTACTACTGAATCGCCAATTAATTCTTGGGAAACTTGTTCTAAAGCCGCTAGTATTTCAGGACTAGTGATACTAGTGCCCGAATCAGTGTCTTTTACTATCTTACTAAAAGTGATTACGATTGATTCTGTTACAATCTTTGCCATGGTAAATACTCCATTTTATTAGAGTATTTATCATTTTTTACTTACCGGGAGGATTATAAGTTTGTTCGTATTCAGCCTTTGCTACACGATAATAACCGGCATCACCGTCTTTAACTAAATAATCACCTGGCTTCATTATCATACTTTCTCCCCAAGGAGCAGTAAATGTGATAGGTTGTTGTCCGGTGTACAATCCTACTAATCTAGGGCCTTGTTCCGGAATAACTACGCCGCCCATAGTGCCATCATATAGTTTAGGAAATTTAGCACCCTTAACTACATAATTTTCTTTACTTGGTCCTGACATAATAATATCGTTTGGCAACGCAACATTTTGTGTTTCTTTACCATCACTAGTAATAGTAACTACCGGTTGTTCTTGTGCTGAAACTGTATACGTCATTGCCGGCATTCTACCAGGAACTCCGTCTTTAACAAATTTATATTGTTTTGGTTGTTTACGTGTAGGTAAAAATTTAAGTTGACTTGCAATCTGTGTTATGTCTACTTCATTTTCAGTAATTACATCCATGAATTTTCTAATTGGTTCCATAATTTTCTATTCTCTTTTCTAATTTATATCGTTTTCCTAGATATTCTCCGTGTATTAGTGCTAGATAACTCAATATGGTTTCGTTATCATAATCAATAAAATGCGTTGCATTAGTGAAACGATAACGCCAACTCCAACGTGACATATCCAGCGAACCCGTAATCCAATACCTCAATGAGGGACTGGGGTATAGTTCCGGTGTTCGTTTTATTAAGTCTCCTAATTGAGTAGCAAAAATAGTATCATCAACTTTCTTTGATTTTAAGTATACTCTATATTTATGTTTAGGATCGTTTACAAATGACTTTACTCCTACAAAATTATTTGTTTGAACTTCTGTATAATCATAAAAGATACCAGTTTTAATACTTTCACTTGTTTTTAATAATGCCAAATCATTGCTAAACATTGCTATTTTATTATGCTCAATACGAACTAATCCAGTATTGTTTTCCTTAAGCATATTACGAAAATCTATAAACTTTCCAAAAGCCCCTAGATTTTCTGTAACAACTGGTCTATCAGCATCTTTTATCTTTCTCCAACCAGTTATAGCATTATATCGCTTCATCAACCCATCAAAGTTTTTTTCATACATCGCATATCTAACACCCTCTATAGAGAACCTTACACGATATTTGTATTTACCGTAGTAATCACTATCACGGTAATCGTAAAAATCAATGCCCGGTGTATCAGTTGCTAATTTCAATAATCCCATCAGATCCTACTTTTGCTATTGATTTTTGCATCACCGTAAACTCAATCTTATCATCTACTAATATACATGTTACAGTGGCATTTTTAATACGTTCAAATAATACTTTCTTACTGAGTGGTACACGGATCAATTCATCAATCTTACGACTTAATGGACGAGCACCCATTTTCTTATCATATCCCTGCTCGGCTAGATAATCAACCACCGGTTCACTTAAATTCAAACTGATATCATGTTTATCAAGTAATGATTTTTTCAATTCTTCTGTAAACTTAATAACAATCTTCTTAATAGCCAATGTATCTAGTTTACCAAACTTACAAATCAAATCAACACGATTTCTAAATTCTGGTTTGAAGAACTCTTTAATAGCTTTGTCATCCTCACCTGTCTTTTCTTGATTGCCGAACCCAATATTGTTTTTCTCACTATCACTACTACCCAAGTTACTTGTCATAATAATTATAGTATTCTTACAGTTAACTTCTTTGCCATTACTTCCGGTAATACGACCTTCATCTAACATCTGTAAGAAGATATTAAAGATATCTGGATGAGCTTTCTCTACTTCATCAAAGAGTAAGATACTATGTGGGTTCTTGCTTAAGTCATTGATTAAACGTCCACCTCCCACTTGACTATCACCAAACCCAACATAGCCAGGGGGAGGACCAATCAAACTTGATACTGAGTGTTTTTCACTATACTCACTCATATCATATTTGAGTAATGTCATGTCAAGATTTTTACTTAACAACTTAGCTAATTCTGTTTTACCTGTACCAGTTGGGCCCAAGAAGATAAAACTTGCTGTAGGTTTATGTTCATTACCAATGCCAGCAAAGCTAACATATATACGTTCTAACACTTGTTCAACAGTTTCATCCTGTCCGTACAATTTACCTTTGATATTAACTTCAAGGCTGTTAATACGGTCATAGTTATCACCATTGAGTTTATCTGCAGGGACACCAGTGAATCGTTCAACTTGGTCATGAATCAAGTCTTTAGTAATGATTGCACCTTTATTACCGGCAACACGTTGTTTAGCACAAGCCGCATCTAATAAATCAATAGATTTGTCGGGGTTTTTGCGGTCATGAATGTAACGTACAGATGCATCAACTGCGGCAGTTACTGCTTCTTCAGAGATTTCAACTTCATGGAAGTCATTTAAACGTGAACTTAATCCTTTAAGGATACGAATTGTGCTATCATATGAAGGTTCATCAATTGATACACGATAGAATCTACGCATTAACGCACGATCCTTCTCAAATGATTCATAGTACTCTTCCCATGTTGTGCTAGCGATAACTTTCAATGTACCTTTAGTAATAGCTGGTTTAATCATATTAGCAAAGTCAATACTTCCGCTACTAGATGAACCACTGCCTTTCATAGTATGTGCTTCGTCAATAAACAATACTGACTTTTTCTTGGTGTTTAATGCATCAAGGACAGCTTTAACTTTTTCTTCAAAGTCACCACGATATTTAGATCCAGCAAGTAATGCTCCCACTTCTAATGAATATAATTCATGCCCTAGCAAGAATTCAGGTACTGTTTTATCAGCAATCATTTGTGCAAGACCTTCAGCAATAGCTGTTTTACCTACACCCGGATCACCTACCATTAATACATTTGACTTGAATCGTTTAGCTAGTACATTAACAATATCATCTAGTTCAGTACTACGACCAATCATTGGCTCAAGTTTACCTTGCCTAGCAAGATTAGTTAAGTTAGTAGTATATTCTTCAAGGATTTCATCTGCTTGACCTTCAGAAAGTTTGCTAGTAAATTCTGAACCTTTATATGTTTTTTGCCAATATGTGACAAACTCATTCTTATTGATTCCGTATTTTAGTAAGAAGTAATGTGCATGACTATTACCCTCACTAGCTATAGAGAGATATAAATCTATAGTAGTTACTTGTCTACGTCCGGTAAATAGTACCTGAGTTACAGAACGATTCATTACACGTTCTAAACTGTTAGTTTTACGTGGTTGAACTTCCTGATCAGGATCTACTTTTGCTACAATAGCATGTAAGCTATCAACATATGAAGTAACCTCTTGAATCATATTTTTAGTTTCGCATCCAAAACTATCTAAACATTTTTTAAATGGTGTATGTGTTATGAGAGATAACAGCAAATGTTCAATTGTACAATATTGATGTTTGCGTTGTTTAGACAACTCAATAGCTTGTTCAATGATGGCTTCAATTTCGGGTGAATTATTCACATCCAGTTCCTTTTAAAATAATATTTACTGTGATTTAGATTGCAATATGCTATCAGTTATACGACTGTCTATATTATCAGGTATAAAGGGTTTTAGCAAGATGATTTGGTCACCGTATGCATTAGTACCGTGTATAGGTAACCCCTGATTGGCTAATTTTAAATGCATATGAGGTTGTGTTTTTGGCGGAACAGTTACTCCTAAGTTTTTACCACTTACTGTAATAAATTCAAAAGTGGATCCTACAATTAAATCCAATACAGAAATAGGATGATTACAATATAAATCATTTAATCTTCGTTCATACTTTAAATGGTTATGAATTCTATATTCTACAATTAGGTCATTTGATTCAATTACCTTTTCATATCTAACTTGTCCTCCATCCATAATACCCTGTGGAATATTAACTTTTACCATATGTAGTCCGGCGGGAGTTTGTAATTTTAATACTTCTTCACCGCCGTTATATACTTGTTCTAATGTAATCCAAAAGGTTGTACGAAATACATTATTGCGTTGTGGTTGATGATGCTGTCTAAACATTTGTCCAAACAATTCATCCATATTAAATCCATTCATATTGAATTGGAATCCACCACCCGGAAATCCTTGAAACGGATTACCCTGAATCATTGGATTGTCATATTGGTGTCGTTGTTGCGGATCACTAAGAATGCGATATGCTTCTTCAATCTTTTGAAATGTAGAAGTATCACCACCTTTATCAGGGTGATGTTTACCGGCTAATTTTCTATATGCTTTTTTTATGTCGTCGGCATTAGCTGTTTTACCAATGCCTAATGTTGAATAATGGTCTATCATAATATTAAGTATAACACAATTTGTGTGTTAAGTCAATATTTATTATACGGCTCCGGCTACTTTTTCTTTTGTTTTACAATTGTCAAAATGCCATCTACTCATTACATTTTTGCCACCAATTTTTTGACAGTGTGGGCATTGAACTTGTTCTTTTGAAATTCCTTTAAAGCGCAAAGATGTTTGTTGTCGTAAGTCATCTGTATGTTTTTTACCATAAAACGGATTAGAATTGCCGGGTTTACTTAATTGTTTTCTAACTTCGGGTCTTTTGGCCGGATTAGCATCACCGTCTTGCCAATAGTTTCTCCTCCCCTTCAATTTAGTAGATACTTTTAATGCAATCTCCGGATCTCTCATAGGATTATCATTTCCGAATTTTTTAGGAGTATTTTTAGAAATTAATATACGAACTTCAGATCGTTTTGCAGGGTTATCCAATCCGTATAATGGCGCAATAGAAATATTATCTGTTCTATTAATCCATTTTTTAGAATGTACTACCTTCATTTTTTGTAGGACTCGTTGTTCCCAGAATCTAGCAGAAATAGAATTATTAAATATTTTTCGTACTTCAATAATTGACGGTTCTCCATACAATTGTACAATTGAATCAACGTGCCTACTTGAAGTTTTGTATGTTACCCATAAATCACTCGGGTGACATTTTTTAGCATAGCGAACTCCGTAATACCATTTATCTATCTCTGGCCAACCTAATAGATATGTATATGGTATCATTGTTTTCCTTCTAATTTTTCCTTCGTTCTTCCGTACGCTGCCACACCTAATACGGCGCCCATTGCAATGTGGTATAGTCCAGCACCTTGTAATGTTAATGGTTGCCATTGCATTGTAACACTACCCTTACTCATTGCTTGTAATAATGACCATAATATCGGGAACACAACAAAGTCACAAGTACAAGTTATCATATAAACAAATGCCATTAATGGTCGCCATTTTTTATTTATAAAATCTGTGTTATCGTTAGCTACTAGTACATCTGCCCCGCTAGCGGCATTTGTCGGGGCTGCTCCTGTGAGTACGGGTTGATTGCTGTTTGATTGATTAATGTTTTGTGTACTTCCAAAGCCTGAAGTTGATTGTTGATTGAAGCCTGGATTTGAGAACGATCCTGATAAACCACCGGGGTTGCCGAAGCCTCCTGTTGGAGGTGAGCCAAATGCTGAGGGCCCGCCAAATGATGTGTTTGTACCATAACTACTACCTTGAGGGAATTGTTGTATTGTTGGATCAGACGCTAGCATTTCGTGATGTTCATCATCTAATGCCATTGGCTGTTCAAATCCTGCCTTTTTAGGTAATATTGTCACCATTATAAACCTGCCATAGATTTAAATGCTTTTATATCAGCATCTTGTTTGTCAGCATGAATTACTTTAACTTCTAATCCAGCACGTTCACGCATTTCATTAATTTCTTCTTCTTCAACTTCTACTTCCTCACGATAATCATGAGGGCTAATAGTTATAACTTGTGCCAATACTTCCTCTTCCGGAGAGTATTCTTCATCGTCAACAACAATCGTCCAATCTTTAACTGGTATATCCGTTAATGTTTCTAAATCATCTAGTAATTCTATGATACGTTTAGGAACACTACTTCTACGATTCATTTCAACAAATACTAAGTATTGTCCAGGTTTTACTTCGCCTTCACTAACTTGAGCATCTAATACAAAATCATATCCACGTTCAAACCAATCAACTAAATCATTGCCGGCTGCTTCGCTTTTAATAGTAAAAGCTAGGGTTACAATTTCGCTATCCTCACCCATATGTGCGGCATATTCATCTACTGTTACTGTAGGAATCATTTGACCTTCTAGGTCATGATAGTCTAAACCTTCATTTAATATAGTTTTATTAGTCATATTACATTGCCGGTAATGGAGGAGGCATTCCTAATCCAGGAGCTGCTGTTCCGGTTTGGTTCATCATATCAGCTTGTTGATCTTTTAATTCACTGGTATCTTGTTTATCTAAATCGTCATCATAAGCATCATCTAGCTCATTCAAGTCAATATTTTGACCTGCTAAATCAATAGATCCTTGACGGATATCATCCATCAAATCTTTGGGCATTTCAATATAAACTAACCATACTTCACGCATAGCTGTCTTTGGATATCTTGTACCGGGTATATAATCGTCCGGGTTTTCAACAGCTACAGGTACTTTAAGTTTAGTTTTTTTAAACTTGATTTTGCACCCCACACCGGCTAAACGTTTAGCACCACGTGGATCGGGCATTAGTTTGTATGGGAACATGAATATACATGTTACTGTATAGCGTTTAACGTCAGGGCCCTGAACTAATTCACCCAATTCCCAGTTCTTAAATGCATATAAATCGGCTTCATCTAGGACTCGCTCGTAGTCAAGTAGGACAGCCATTGATCCGTCGCTGGTAAATATACCTTTTACTGTGTCAATTATGCTCACATAATCAATGTTGTTAAAAAATTTGTCTGCGGTTTTCATATATATATATTTATCTTTTGTAGTTTGAATACATCAAATAACGATATTTCATACCGCAGCCTAATATTTATCATTAACTATTACACAATAAGTATGCTACTATGTCTCTATGTATTGACCTTAAATAAACTTGAGTATTATGAGAACTCACGCTCTACAAAGGAGAATTAACTTGAGCAAAAGAAAAACTAGCGCATTACGTACACAAGACACACGGTTTTCACACAGTAAAAAACAAGATAATCATACTTTCTATATAAATGAATCAAAAACGATAGATTTCGCACAAGCACAAAAGGATATGCGGGTGAATAAAAAACCCGTTCAACTTATACCTAAGTCAGTTAACCAAGAAAATTATATCCTCGCACTACTGGATGAGCAGACAGATATTGTCGTAGTCACAGGTCCTGCGGGTACTGGAAAAACTTACTTAGCTATGCTTGCAGCCATAAAAGCTATGCGTAATGGTGAATGTGATAGAATTATACTATCTAGACCTGCAGTAGGTGTTGATGACGAAAAACATGGTTTCTTACCCGGAGATATCAATCAAAAGATGGAACCATGGACTAGGCCGTTATTAGACGTTCTGCGTGATTATTACACAACAAAAGAAATATCCCACATGCTAGAAGAACAGATAGTGGAAATTGCACCTCTAGCATTTTGTCGAGGACGAAATTTCAAACATAGTTGGGTAGTATTAGACGAGGCACAAAATGCAACCCCGGGTCAACTCAAAATGATTATGACCAGAATCGGCGTCGGTAGTAAGATTGTAATTACTGGTGACATTGAACAAGCCGATCGTAAAACAGCCGACAACGGGCTATTAGATTTACAAAATCGGTTGAGGAAGGGGGTGATTCCGGGATTGCAATTATGTAAATTTGAACTAAAAGATGTTCAACGTCATCGCATAATTGAACATGTGCTTAACTTATACGGTTAATAAAACTAGGGCTTGTCCCTAGTTTTAAGACTGTTTATAAATTTTAAATTTCCTGAAATGCTTATTCTATATTCATCAGATGTGTAAAACGGCCATACAACGTGATTTATATATGATGGAAAAACAATTATTACACCTTCATATTTTTTATCCGCCATGATTAAAGAAGTTTCCATACCTATTTTACTAAAGGAAGGAATTACAAATTCAAAACACCCTGTTGTATTAGCTGCATCAAATCTTTTACTAGGTGAATTAAGTATTTCAGTTTTTATATCATATGGTATTTTATGCCATATAACAAAACTAAATAAACCAGGATGATGGTGGATTGGATTATATTCTGTTTTTTTCATATAATTAACCCATAACGAAGAAATTTCTAGATCAAAGGATGGTTCTTGATTCATTGCCAGTCCGTCCCACATGCTTATTTGATATAAAAAGTCCGGAAATGAAGAAACATACAATTTACATAACTCTGACACATAGTGTTCTAATTCATCATCAATTGGAAGAGGGTATTGTTTTTCTATATTTCCGACTAATATATTATTTAATGAATCTCTTTCATCACTATTATTATATGCATCAGTAACCCTTTTATCTATTATATTACATATATTATCTGGCATTTTTGCCATAACATACCCGTTAGTACTATTAAATTTAAAAATACCAACTTTACTTTCAGTAATCTCATCAATCTTTTTATTTTCGTCAAAAATTATCTTATCTAGAGCATGTAACTGACGAATATTTTCTTGATGTTTGGCTTTTCTATTCATTTCTATAAAGGTTGATAGATTAATTTCTATATCAGAGTTGGCAACTCTGATATAGTCGTTATCGGAATCTGTTGAGTTCATTGTGTTTCCTTATTGGTTATTTCAGCTTCTTTTTCAAGCTGTGTAATAAGATTAGGATAAATCCGTACATAATATTCATGCATTTTATCCCACTCTCTATCTAACGCTTTACCTTCAATTACACATTTCTCTACTTTTTTCTTAGCATAATCTAATATAACATTACAGGTCTGTAAATCACTAGGTTTAATTTTTTTAGAAATAGTTACCTGTTCATCAATTTGCCCACCGGGCTTTCTCATAAATGTAATTAATAAATATCTCATAAATCACCTGTCAATTCTACTAATGTTGCTGCCAAACTAATTTCAGGTATACCCACCATACTTAAATTAGCTAAACCATTTCTAATAACAATAATACTAGTATCACGTTTTTCATTAGACTTACCCCATAAATCTAAATTCTGATACATCCATGCATATGTATCTTCAATACGTGTAGGATACAATGCAATATATTGTAATAACTGTTGTCTACCCTCAAGGATTTTACCTGCTTTAAACAAAGTAGTCGCCTCTACTAACAGTTCATCTTCCCCACTACTTTGAGTTTGTGCTGACAATAATGCTCCTGTACTACTATTAACTTGTAATTGATTTAAGCATTTACGTAAGTCTGGATATGTAGCACGAACATAACTATCCAAATCATCTAATTCAAACTCAACGTTTTCACTTACCAACACAGTTGCCGCTCTCGCAGTAAACTCCGTTTTATCTGTTTTTGTAATGTGAAACTCATGACATCTTGATTTCAATGCCGGGATAATTCTATGCTGATAGTTACAAGTTAATATAAATCGTGCGGTCATATGATATGCTTCCATATCGTTACGCAATGCCGCTTGGCCAGCTGGTGTTAAATAATCTGCTTCATCTAGTAATACGACCTTGAAGTTACCGAAAGGCATTGTTTGTACAAAGTTAACAATCTTGTTACGTACAACATCTACACTATTCTCACGTGAAGCATTGATCTCCAACACATCATAATCACTTACTTCAAGTTCATGGATCAACACTTTAGCAAGAGTTGTCTTGCCAGTGCCCGGATCACCTGAGAGTAAGAGATGCGGGATAGAGCCATCTTTAATCCAACCCTCTACTTGATTTTTTTGTCTTTCGTTTACAAACACATAGTCTGCTACTGTTTGCGGACGATACTTTTCTACCCAAAGACTATTTTTCATTTTCTTAACATTTCTAAAGTGATAATATGTGCAATACCTTGACCCATATCCTGATCAGAAGGAATGATATGTAAGTTATGATTATGTCTATCAGTCTTGTCATCGTATGCAGAATATTCTAATACATAGCCTCCACTAGCTTGATGAATAGTAAAACACATACCTTTACTATTAAGGTCTGAACCTCTAGTGAGAATACCTCTTCTATAAGGTTTTGATTCTGTAGCCTCATTATCTTGTGGAATCTGTGGATACAAAAAGTTTTGTAGTTTTTGTCTTAACCAATTTTTCATTAAAATACCTTGTCACTCATTGTTTCATCATCCATCGGTTCATCCGATACTAAGAGTATATCACCGGGATCAACTTTACGCAATGTTTGTTTACCCAAAGGAGTTTCAACTGTAATCCCCCGTGTCCAACGACCGTGACTGACAAGAACCCATTTCCCGATCTCTAGTTGAGGATCATCTTGTTCCGGGCCCACACCATAAATCTTTGCCCAACGAGGGCGAATGCCAGAACTTTTCTTATCATCGTCCATTAAGATAATACCACCTGAGGTGATACGTTGATCAAAATGCATCTCAGATACAATAACGTGATCCTTAAAGAATGTTAGTTTATCTACCTTTGTGGGACTAAATGCTGGTTTACTGTATTGGTTCATTTCTTACCTTTAATTTCCTGTGCTTTAATTTTCTCAACTTCTAACTCATCTTCCAAAGATTCTTCAATCTCACGTTCAATTTCATTAAGTTGTGATAAATCAATAGTTGATTTTGGTGCTACTGATGCTTGCTGTTTGTTTCGTACCGGTTGTGCCGAACGATTACCTACAGTTTTGTTATATGAATCGTTTACCTTAGCTGTAGCTGTTCGTATGACACGTCCTTGTGCGTCAATAGTGTCGCCGCGGGCATTGACTTTCATGTTACCCACTGCTCTAGTTTTTTCATTTTTTGCAGTTAGTGCTGCCATATCAACCACTTTACCCATTGCTGTTCTGTAATTAGCCATTATATTCTCCTTATTTTAAAAACTCATCTATAGATAAGTCATAGTACAAACTATTTATACGGTGTACGCCTATTAAAAACAATACAAAACTTGCTACACTACTTCCACGTCCTACACCCCATACAACATTGTTTTTACGCATGGTGTCAACTAAATATTTTAAATACTGAAGTAATATGAACATATTACGTTCTTGTAATTTAATCAATTCTTCACCAGCACGTTGTAATTCAGCTTCAGTTTTGCATTGATCTAATACCCATTTAGCAATATCAAAATCATAATATTCTTTGGGCATATTCCAATTTGATTGATGTTGCTTATCAAATTCTTCTATGGAAAGATTTAAATTATTATATTGTTTTAGATTGGGTAAGTTCTCTATTGATAAAACCTCATTAAATTCTATGGGATTATCTACTAGCGCATTAGTAATAGTACGTGTAGGATCTTGTAAGAACAAATCGCATAAATCGTTCTGACTATAAATTAATTGACCATACTTATCTGTTTTCATTTGTATATTATAACACATCTGTTAATAAAATACAACATATTTGGTTAATTATTTTTCGTGGTCAGTTGTAAAAACGATTTCACAATTAGCTATTTGGTCTTTTTCTTTCCAAACCAAATTATATTCTGCCCAATCTGTTGATGGAGTTTTGAACAGTTTAACAATTTTGTCTTTTTTTACTAATTTTTTAATAGGGTCGGAGATAGATGTACCACTATCTGTCCACCATCCGGGTGATTCTAGAGGACCACGTGGACTTTCAATATCGCATATAAATCTAACATCATCACTTATACGTGAACCCAATGTCATGTCAGTAATAACTAATCTACCTTCAGTAATACTATTAAGTTTAGTTAGTAATAACAATGTTATAATTTGGTCATATGGTTCTTCGGGTACAGTACACACTTTAAATCCACATGTGGTATACTTTTCAATAATTTTATGTTCAGTATCTTGTATGAAAATACCATTTTCTAAGCATTCATTTAGAAAGTATTTAATTCGTTCCATTGCGACATTTTGTTCTCTAATAGATTCTGTTTCTACTTCCATATACAATGTTATAGTATACAGGTTCATTAAAAATTCTTCTTTAAAATAAACACCTGCTTGAAATTCAAATTCTCGTTCTATACGTGTGGTCAATTTTAACTTTCTTTTTGAATGTTGATTTGTGTACGATCACCTTGCTTTTTAAGCAATTCATCCATTTTACGGCCGTATTCTGCTTTGTAACTTTCCATCACCATGTTAAGTTGATGTATCATGGCAGTATTTTGCATACGATATGCAAAGTTAAGCTTTTTGGTTAGTTCCGTGATGGAACCTTGCAGTTCTT
>Ga0209596_1001873_pt1 | contig 17711 bp, 33 predicted proteins | sample M_130807_MF_Meta_FD_187314 | JGI IMG/M metagenome (GOLD analysis project Ga0209596, IMG submission 187314) | Freshwater microbial communities from Lake Montjoie, Canada to study carbon cycling - M_130807_MF_MetaG (SPAdes) (version 2) | ecosystem: Environmental > Aquatic > Freshwater > Lake...
GGGCGAGACTCCGCGCCCCTCGCCCCCCGGCCTCTTGAAACGGACCCGGTGGCCTATCGCCGCTTTTGCGCGCTTTTTCACCAAAACCCACCACTTTTTACACAAAACGCGCTTGTTTTGGGTGTCTTTGCCCAATTTATCGACAAACAACGCAACCTTAATGGTTATCTCATCGATTGCCCTGTTGCCTGTGATTGGGATTCGCATTTACCAAGCCTGCCACCTCCGCCGCTCGCAGTCAAGCGTGGCGTGAGGCGCAAAATAGTTCCGCAATCAATTCACAGCTTTACAACTATTTTCAATCTTGCGCAAAATACTTTGCAAAAACTTGTTGACACCGCAATCGACACCCGCTATATTGATTTCAGGCAGCAAGGACGCCGCCGCAACCTGAACCGGAGAAACGAAGATGACTTACGCCGAAATCACCAAAGCAGCAACAAACGCACGCCGCGACGCTCAACACGGCATCATCCAGTGGGCGGATTACGAAAAACTTGAGGCGGAACGGATCCTTGCATTCAAAGCGCAGAAAGCCGCGCAACCATCGGCACAAGCAAATTTCAAGCTTTGCCGCGTTTGCCAAATCAACGAAGTAATGCGTGGCCGGTCTTGCTGCGCTTCTTGCTGCTAACCCGCGCCGCCGCCCCGCTTGGGCGGCACTGGCAGCAAGGACGCCGCCGCAACAACCGACTGGAGAATGAAAATGAATTTATCAAACGGCCTTATTTTTGAGTCACTTGGTTACACCGACGCCATTGGCGAAAACTTTAGCCTGCGGGCTACAGATTCCACGCTGACGGTTGACGACGTAGCGTCGTACTGGCCTGACGCCGCCGACCTTTCCGCCGCAACTAACGGCCGGATTTACGAATTTGTGGACGTTGGCGACAGCAATTGTGTTGAAGAAATTTGGAATCGCGTAGCTTAACCGCGCCGCCGCCCCGCTTGGGCGGCACACAGCGAGCGGGCGAAAGCCGCGCTGGATTCACAATCCGCCCGCTGTGCCAACTGGAGGTGTCTAATGGAAATCACCAACATCCGATCCCGGATTGACGCCCACCGCGTCGCATCTACCCTCTGGCGTGACCAACGCGCGCCATTTGCCCCACAAGCCCCGCCCCGCCCGCAAGCGGAGCATTTCACCGCGCCGGAGTTCGCTGCGGCGCTGGCGCTAATTGCGGCGTTCACGCTGGCGCTGGTTGCGATGGCATGGATTGCGCGCGCCTACTGGGGGCAATCATGATTTGCGCCAAATGCCACAAGGGATGGACCTGCCCGCCCGAAATCGACGATGACCACGTCACTGCCGAGGACCTGGACATCTGCACCTTTTGCGACGGCAGCGGCCAAGTCTGCGACGACGGCCAAACGCCTGAATCGTGCGACCGCCGCTGCAACGTGGAAATGTGCGCACGCGCACAAATCCGGCAACGCGAGTGCGACGACGACCACGCTTCGGAATTGGCCGATGCGCGGTGTAAACAACTGACTGGAGAATAGCTATGCAAAACATTGTAATCCTAACCAAACACGGACGCCACGACACATCGCTCGACAAAATCACCGTCGCCGATGAGCACGGCGCCTGGGGATTCGAGAAAGCCCACGCGCTGGCCACCGCCATTGAGCGCGGCATGGGCATCGTCATCGACTTGGGCGGCGGGTACAAAGCCGAAATTCCCGCCGACGAAATCGTGGCGATTGATGAACGGGTGTATGAATGCTTGACCTAATCCGACTTTGGGCCGAACTGGCCCAGCGCGAGCGAGAATTGACGGCAATAAGCGACGCTGCGGCTGCCGATGGAACGCGGCGCAACCAACGCAATCGGCTCTTTATCGCAATCGAGCGGTTGCGACGGGCTAGGATTGCCGTCGAGCGAGGGCGGCATGCAGTTTAACCTCGACAAGCTCCGCATCATCAGCGGCCAGTCTCGGCGTCGCGCCCTACACTGCACAATCTGCCAGCAAAACCGCTACGCCGACCCGCCGCTTGAAATCGGCGCGGGAAGGATTCGCGTGCTGTGTTCAGGGCATAGCCGCGACAGAGCCAACGAATCACACGCGCAAACGCTGCGGTTGTTGGCGGATGTGGCTGATGAATTGATTAGAATTATGGAGGCAAAGCTATGATTTCATGTCGCAAATCTGGAACTGTCCAAATGAAAATGTCGCGCGTTTGGGCAATGCCTTCAGGCGATACGCTGTCAATCCCGCCAATTGCAGGTTTTGTTGCGTCGCATTTGGTCAATCATGCAGTCACTGTTGACCCATTCGCGCGGAACAGCCGTGTTGCAACATTTCGCAACGACCTCAACCCTGAGACGGCTGCGGAATACCACATGGATGCGCGCGCATTCCTGCAAATGCTTATTGATAAAGGCGTTGTAGCCGATGCAGTGATCATGGACCCGCCATATTCTGCGCGGCAAACCGCTGAACTCTACTCATCCATTGGTCTAAAAACATCCATGCAAGACACGCAACTCGGTGCAACAAATAAACAATGTCGCGACTTGTTTCGCAAACTACTGCGCCCAAACGGCAAGGTGCTCAGTTTTGGATGGAACTCTTGCAGCATGGGGCCGACGTGGGAAACGCTTGAAATTATGTTGGTTAGTCACGGTGGCAATCACAACGACACAATCTGCATGGCTGAACGCGAGAATGCTGCGCAATCGGAGATGGACCTATGACCTGCCGAAAATGTCAGCAACCGCTGGCCGACAAGGGCTTTTTGTGCCCGCTCTGCACCTCGGCGCTGTTGCCGCTGAGCGTAAAGTGGACGAATTTCCGCGCCAAATGCTGGCGTGCTTGGTTTAGGTTTTAGACGGCGTGACCGTAACCCACCACGTCAACAAGCAAAGCTGGCGCTTTTGCGTCGGCAGAGAGAAAAACGCGAACGCTGGTTGACGCCGGATGTGACAATTTGTTCCACCTTGTTCCACCCAATGTTCCACCCACAAAAAACCAAAAAACCCAATAATTTCTATTTACTACCTTCTTTTGTTCCATGTTCCACCCAAAAGTATATTTAAGGACTAAATAGAGGGAAATAGGGGGATAAAAAAAATAGCCAAAAAGGGGGAGCTAGATCAACAATAGAATAGAGATTTGCCTGACAGGGTGGAACAAAACCGCCAACTACGCGCGGCAACAGGCGAAATGTCGATTGGAAAGGTGGAACAATTTTTTCTTTGGGTGGAACAAAACCCGCGCGGATAAAATCACCCGCAGCGGAAATAAAACTTGACGACGGCGCGGCACTATGCCAATCTGCCACTGCGCGCACCTGCAACGGCGACGCAGCACCCTGATTCTCAAATTCGCCGCGTCAGTGCTCCCGCACTGGCCATTCGCGAACCGACGGCCCCGCCCCTCTTCGTGTTGCAGCGAACGGGCGGCGGCTGCGCGGTTTTGAGGCTCTTTATGTCCACAAATTTCCTTGAGCTTGCGCTGGCCTACCACGCTGCCGGGTGGCGGATTCATCCGGTCCATCCCCGCGACAAAAAGCCGATGTTGCCCGGATGGCCGTCGCATGCGTACCGCGGTGATGGTGCGGTGGCTGACGACTGGGGCGAATACCCGCACGCTAACATCGGGCTTGTCTGCGGTCCGCATCCGGCTGTGGCGACGACGCTGGTAGCAATCGACTGCGACGGCGCGGTGATGTTGGCGCGGGCGAGTGCGATGTTGCCCCCGACACCCGCCAGCACCATCAGCGGCAGCGGCGACGGCGGACATTTGATCTACCGCTGGCAGGGCGACACCTGCCCCAAAAAATGCACGCTGGTTAAAGGCGAAGGAAAACACAGTGAAATCGGCTGGTACGGCAGCGGCGCACAAATCGTTCTGCCCGGTAGTATCCATCCATCGCTGGGCGTCTATCGCTGGGCGCACAGTGAAAATCCGTTTGACATTCCGGCGATGGCGGATATTCCGCTGCTAACGTTGCAGGATTTGGCCGGACTTTGGCCCAAACCGGTTGAGCGCGAGCGTGTTTATCTGCCGGAAAGTGTAGCGGATTTGTCCACGGTTGCCATGAGCGGTCTGGCGAAGGCAGCGGGGATTTATCGCCGGGATTTGGGCAACGGCAAGCACGCCGTCATCTGCCCGTGGGTGCGCGAGCATACCTCGCCGGATTATGATCCGCGCAGCAAATCCAGCGAAGCCGTTGTTTTTGACCCGGAATCAAACAAGCCGAGCGGATTTCATTGCTTTCATGGCTGCTGTGAGGGCCGCAAGGCCGCAGATTTTATGGTCGCGCTTGGCGTCGGATTGGCCGAACAGCACGCAATGGCGACAAAACAAACCCGACGCGCAGAACGCAACGCGGCATCAACAGCCCGAATCAATAAAGGATTACCGTGGAACTGACACCGGAAACGATACCCAACCTGCTTTTTTTGCCGTTCACCGACGCGGGCAACGCCGAACGGCTGATCTTGCTGTCCGGCCAAAACCTCAAATATATCGGCGCGCGCGGCTGGTTAGTTTGGCGCAAGACGCATTGGGACGCGGACGAAACCGGCGGCGCTGTCCAGGCGGCGCTGGCGATGGCCCGCCTGCTTTTTGAGCAGGCCGATGCGCTGCCGCCCACCGATGCGCTGCGTCCGGCAGCCGTTGCCCACGCACGCAAAACGGAATCGGCAGCATCGATTGCCGCGTGCCTCAAACTGGCGGCAACCTTTCCAGAAATTGCCAGACGCATTGAGGATTTTGACCAAAACGCCTATCTGCTGAATTGCGCAGCTGGCACAATCGATTTGCGCCGCAACGCGCTGTATACGCACGCACACGCGGATCTTTTGACCGCTTGCGCTCCGGCTGGGTTGTCGTTGGCGGTCGGGCGCTGGCAAAGCTTTTTGCAGGAAATTCTGCCTGATCCTGAACTGGCCGCCTACGTCCAGCGCGCCATCGGCGCAAGCGTCATCGGCAACCAGCGCGAACACGCGATTTTCTTTGCACACGGCGGCGGCGGAAACGGCAAAGGCACGTTTTTCCGGGCGATTGTGTCTGCGTTGGGAAAATACGTCGTCAGCATCCCGCCGCACATGCTGATTGAAACACCACAACCGGCCCACCCCACTGAAATAGCGGATCTTTACGGCAAGCGGCTTGCGGTATCGGCTGAAATTCCGAAAAACAAAAAGTTGGATGAGGCTAAGATAAAATCGATGAGCGGCGCCGACCGAATGAAAGGCCGGTTTATGTTTAAGGATTTCATCGAATGGGACCCTACGCATACGTTGTGGATCTGCGGCAACGACAAGCCGCGCATTACCGGCACCGATCGTGGTATCTGGCGGCGATTGCACCTGATTCCGTTTACCGCAGAACTTGACGGCGAAACAGCGGATCTTGATCTGGATGCCAGCCTTGCGTCCGAGCGCGATGCGATCATGCAATGGTGCGTCGTTGGCGCAGTGGACTATCTGGCGAACGGGCTGGGCGTCTGTCAAGCCGTTGAGGATGCGACAAAAAGCTATCGCAACGACGAAGATATTTTCGGAAAATGCCTTGAATCGCTTGTCGAATTCGACAAGGACGCGACCGCTGTCAAGCGCGATTTCCGCGACCTGCTCAAAATCATGTACGACGACGCCGGGATGAGCTTCACGCCAAGCGACCGTGTAATCAAAGCCGAATTCGAGAAGCGCAACATTACGGACACCCGCCAGCGCGGCGACGCCGGGCTTGAGCACGTCTGGACGGGAATCAGCATCAAGCCGCTGGTTGCGGCGCAACTGCGGCGCGCTGCGATGGAAAAAACCGAGGCCAAGCGCAAAAGCTGGCATGAGAGGGAATCTTAATGAATACGCTGAATTATACCCGAGCAGAATGGATTGCAATGTCGCTTAGAACATTGCCTGAATTGGCTGGCAATCCTGAGCAAATCGCATTGGCGCGGGTGTTGGCAGCCGTCCGATGGACGCCCGATCTTGTGCCTACAGAAACTCGCACAATGATTGATCAACTGCGTGACAAACTGCCGCCAGAATTGCGCACGGCGCACGACGCTGAATTGCTCAGGTTGCGGAGGTAACTATGCCTTACTGCCAAGTTAAAACCTGCGAGCCGGAAATCGCCAAACGCGCGGAATATACGCCTGAATTTAACGAAGTGCATCAAAAGCACGGCGTGCGCTGTCCCGCAGGGCACCACTCCTGGCCGCCGTCGCACACAGCGCCAACCGGGCACCCGCCCCATGCCGACACCGCTTGGCAGGATGTGCCGGTCGATTGGTTGCTGTCGCACGTCCGCGACTTTGACCCTGAAAACAAAATCGCCCGCCGCTGTCGTGCCGAATGGCTGCGCCGCTGGGAGGCCAAGTCAGGACACACCTACGGCGGTGGCAGCATACCGCGACCGCGACCGCCGCGCCCGCGCTGGCTTGGTGGAGATTTGAGCAACATTGAGGCATTTCAATCGTTTTTGCCCGCAGTTGCGGCCATTGCGCCCGAACTCGCGCCAATCCTGATCACGCCCGCCGCCGTCGACATCTCCGGCGCTTGGGCAACCGTCACGCCGCGCGACTGGCAACGCGCAGCCCTTCCGTTGGCGCTTGCCGCAATCGCTGCCGGAAAGCGCGCCATCGTATCGGCCACAATGGGCAGCGGCAAATCAATTCTGCTTTCAGAAATCGCACGTTGCACGCCAGAGGTTGAAAACAGCATCATCGTGATCACCGCCCCAACCGTGCGTCTTGTCGACCAGCTTGCAGCCACTGTTGCGCAAATCTGCGGCGTCGCTGTGGGCAAATACTACACGCACGCCAAGCAAATCGCGCCGATAACCGTTTGCTGCAACGCCAGCGCGGGCGCATTGGCAGACGAATTGGCAGCGCGAAAATTGAGCGTAAGTCTATGGATTGCTGACGAAACGCACCGGACGGAGAGCGCGCAGATTCTGGACGCCTACGCGGCACTCGCGCCCGCCGCCGCCATCGGATTTACCGCGACACCCTACCGCAGCAAAAAAGGCGAATCGTTGAGCCTTTGGACGGATTTGGCCTATGAATACAGCGTGGCCGATGCGCTGCGGGACGGCGTGGTTGTGCCGCCGAGTTTGGTCAGCTGGACGGGCGATGCCGTGACAATCGACACCGCCTGCATCGAAATGGTCAAAAACATCCGTCGCCACGGCCCCGGAATTGTCAACGCCACCACAATCGCCGACGCAGAAGGTTTTGCGGCAATCCTGAACCGCAACGGCGTATTGGCCGACGTGATCCACAGCGGCATGAGCCGTGTTGACCAAGCCGCCGCCGTCGAATCGCTGCGGTCTGGCGAGATTGAAACGCTGGTGCATATCAACATGCTATCCGAAGGCGTGGATTTCCCTTGGCTTCGCTGGCTTTGTATGCGTCGCCCCGTGGGCAGCCGCGTGCGGTTCTGTCAGGAGGTCGGGCGCGTACTGCGCGCAAGCCCCGGCAAGGATTGCGCCTATCTGCTAGACCCGCACGATTTGTTTAACAGTTTCGGCTTGACCTACGAAGCGGTGCTGAACGGCGGCGCAAAGGAGCAAAGCGCGTTGCCGGAAGAAGACGAGGACGCGCAGCTTGTGCTTGACTTGCCCAAAGATGCGCCGCTTGCGCAAAAACTATCGCAGTTCCGCAGCTATATCCGCCGACTTTATCTGTCGTTCACCATGCACGGCGTGATCCAACCGAACGCCAAAATCACCTCGACAAGCTGGCGCTACGACCAGCCGAGCGAAAAGCAAACAGCGATTGTCGCCACGATTTCAAAGCTGAACACGTCGCCGGACGTGATTCCGTTGCTGCACCGCAAGACGCTTGCGCGTATCGGCGATGAATACGCGGGGCTGAAAAAAGGCGACATCAGCGATTTGTTCAGCATTTGCTTTGCATTAGCTGACAGGCGACGGCAAAAGTTGCCGTGGCCTAATTTGGGCGCGGATGCGGATGCGATTGATCAATAACGACAAACCGGCGACAGCGCCGACAACGGAGAGGTGAGAGGATGAAAGCGTTAACGATTAAGCAACCTTGGGCCTACGCAATCGCCATGTTCGGCAAAACCGTAGAGAACCGCAGCCGTAAGCCGCCCAAAGCCCTTATCGGCCAGCGCATTGCAATCCACGTCAGCAAAAACGCCGACGACTGGAACGCCTTTTGCGACGGCGAAATCCTCGACACACCAGCGCACTTGCAGGCAATGCGCGCATGGGAGCGAGAGTGCGCGCCGTTCGGCGACTTTGGTTGCATCATTGCGACTGCGCGGATTGTCGGCTTTTGCGAGTGGCGCGGCGGGTTTATGCCGAACGAAATGCAGTACATCCGCGAACACAAGGCAGCCGTCATGACTGCGCCGGATTCGCCTTGGTGGATCGGCCCTGTCGGCATCGTGCTTGCCGACATCCGACTGCTGAACAAGCCAATCGGCCCGATGCGCGGTGCTTTGGGCTATTGGGAAGTTCCGGCAGAATTTCTGCCCTTTCTGGAGGGATAGATGGTTGGGAGAGGTAACGACTTGAAAGCGTGCCCATTTTGCGGCGGTGACGATCTTGTGGTGTACGGTTTTGACATCGGCTGCGGGCGATGCGGCGGCGGGAGGCATACGGTCGCGACGTGGCAATCGCGCCCAATCGAGGACGCCCAAGCAGCAACCATCGCCGATGTCCGCGCCGAATGCAACCACTGGATTGCGCACAACAAATCCGACAGCGGCTTGATGGAAGCGCTGGCGAAAACGATTTTGGAGCACCTCAAATGAACCGACCCGACTTAGACGAAATGCTCAACACTTTCGCAGCCCGCGTTGTGGACTGTGTTGCTTTTGCTGACATAAACCCTCAGGGCGCACGCCCACGGTGGCAGCAAGAGGCGCTCGACGCGAGGGCGGAAGCGGCAGACGCGATTGTGCAGACGTTGCACGAGGCGGAGGCTGAGACGGCGCTGTTGCGGGCGAAGTTGGCGGAAGTACTTGACGATTTTGCGGCAATCTCTGACGAGGAGAGGGTTGACATTTTAGGCGACTGCGCCGGCATCCACGAAATGACGCGAGGGAAAAAGCCATGAGCGACGACGAAATCCAAGACCTTTGCCGCGAATACGCGCTTGCATCCATAGAGTTGCACGAGGCAAGCCACGAATTTATCCGCCACAATCGCCAAAGCTGCCGCCCGCCGGAGGTTGAGGAGCGTTTTGCACGCGCCGGAGAGGCTAAAGTGCAGGCATTCCGCAAGATCGCGAATCAATTAAGGAAGGTGAAACAATGATTTGCACAAGATGCGGCTGGGTCATCGGCCACAGCCTACTGCGCTGCGAATGTACGCCAGCGACAATCTCGGACGCCGACAGAATGCAATCGGCAGGGCGGCAGCTATTCGACGAAAACGCGCGCCTCCGCAAATTCATCGCGCCAGTGCTGACGGAGCACCTTAACGGCGGCGCGTACAACCCAGGCTGCGAAGTCGCCACCCTTGAAGCTGCCGCTATCGCCGCAGGCCTGCTCGAAAGCGTGCTGGTGACAGCGCCGTGCGGCAAAGACTGCGGATGCATGTACGCTGGCAGCTTCCCGCAAAATTGCGTGCGGTTAACAGCATTTGGGCGTGAGGTGCTGAAATGACTTTCACATTTTGCCGCTGCATCGGCACCGAGACCCTACACGGCACCCTAGCGCACAGCGTCAAGCCCGCGAATATCCCCGCGTTTATCGCGTCAATGCGGCGCAGTCACGGGTTCTTGCTGGTCAACGATGGCGACGGATGCGGGTCTGCGCAGTGGCAGGCTATGCCAGCGGTGGACTTGCTGGAAATTCGCGACGACGGCAAGCTGATTTGGCAACACAAACAAGCGGTTTCAAAATAGCGCGCCCATTGCAAATTATTTTGCACAATCCACTTGACTATCTCGCGCAATAACCTATTATGCAAATGTCGCAACAACGCGGCGGAGATTGAAATGCCAAAACGACCACGAAAAATCTGGACGCCTGCCGAGTTGGCTGCGTTCCCCGCTATCTGGGACGGCGCAAGTAGCGCCGCGTCAGTAGCACATCACTTTGGCGCAAGTGTCGCCAGCGTGCAGCAGTTGGCGAGTAAGTTTCGCCGTGCCGCTCCGCCGTTCCGCTTTGAGTTGAAGCGGTTTCGTGCTGGCGCGCCTGTCAAAATGCCGGTGAATCCGACGGGAGGTGTATCGTGAGTGGCCCCAACAGTTACGAGTTGGCAACGCTTGCCCGCAATTTGCTTCAGGCGGGTGAGGCGGGCTTCGATGCGAATCAGGACGCCGACGATTGGGAAGCGGCGTTTACGGGCTATCTGGCGCTTGCAAGCGATAAGCTGTCGGCCTGCCGCGCTGTGATTGTCCGCGCTGGTGCCGACGCAGACTTTCTGCGGGCGGAAGCCAAGCGGCTGGCGGAAGCTGCGGCCAAGCTGGACGCCGTGGCTGTGCGCGTGACAGAGCACACGCTGGCGTTGTTGCAGGCGCACGAGGCATTGACCGGCGAGAGCAAGGTCACGCTGGAGAACGGCGCGGGCTGGGTGAAAATCGCCAGGCGCAATTCCGTTCGCTGCGAAGTCACGACCGACGCGGACTTGCTGGACTTCCGGTTTCAAACCCTGAAGATCACGCCGGACAAAAAGGCGATTACCGCAGCGCTTGAGGCGGGCGAGTTGGTTAGCGGCTGCGCGTTGGTGCCGCATGTGTCTGAGTCTGTGCAGTTTTCCAAGTAGCAACAACACATTGGCGCAAAGTTCGCCCTGGAGTCTATCATGCAAGAGCCTATTGAAATCGACGTTGACGACCCGCCAGCGTACAAAGACCCTCCAGCCACCGACATTTACCAAGCCATTTCGCGAATTTATGCCAGCGTTGGCTATGTCCAAAAGCAAAAGGCAAAAGAAAACGCGGGTGGATATCGCGGGCTTGATTACACCTACGCCAGCGAATCCGGTTTGATTCAGGCGTTGCGGCCTGCTTTGGTGGCGCAAGGCGTAATTATGCACATCGCCGAGTACGCCGATTTGGCGCGCTTCACCGTGCCCACGGCCAAAGGCGGGTTGCTCAATGTGACGACATTGCGGGCGGTTGTGCGCTTCACGCACGCAGCAAGCGGGACGTACATCGACGTGCAAGCGTTGGGTGAAGGTGCAGACAGCGGCGACAAGAGCAGCAACAAAGCCATGACTTGCGCGTTCAAATATGCGTTGCGGCAGACGTTCGCGATTGAGACAGGCGACGACCCGGACAAGGATCAAAACAACGAATATCAGCAGCCGACGACCCAAACCGCGCCCGCGCCCAAGGCCAAAACGCCGCAGTCGCAACTGGCGAAATTGCTCAGTGACGCGCGGATGTCAACGACCGTTGACCAGTGCCGGAGCTTCTACGCCAGCGCCCAAAAGATGGGTGCGACGGCGTTGGAACTTGGCGAGATTCAAACGCTTGCCAAAGAACTGGCGGCAATTGGCAGCAAACCCACGGGCGACAAACCCTTTTCAGACAGCGAACTCGGAGGCAAATAAGATGGCAACATTTGCTTGCGATATTTGCGGTCGAAAAATTGCCGCTGACGTGATGAATTTGTGGTGGACAATGCACGTCGGCGAGCGGCAATCTGGCAGTGTGCCTGCCTCGCATGTTTTTTTGGCGTGCCAGTATTCGGGCGAGCTTTGCGGACACGCCGCTGATCGAAGGGCGGAATCTGTCGTTGGCGTCGCGCGGCCTTTGCCGGGTTTTATCAACTTGGCGGGCTTACATTACTCACTGCCGCGCCTTGAACGGGATTATATTTGGCCGCTCAAGGACTTGGAGTTTCTGCGGGCGTTGAATCGCCAAATGATGCCAGCAACCACCCGCAGCACCCGCACAACGAGCCAATGGGAAGATAATGATCCGGTCGGCATCAAGCGGCAGCGGCTAGTGAAATGGCTGATGAGGTCGCCGCGATTGGTTCCATTGGAAAAAGCAAAATTAATTGCAAGCCGAAAATATCAATAACAACATGCGCCTTTGGGTGCCGGAGAATGACAATGGCAAAGATTTACGCAGGCAGTGAGTTGACGGTTACAGGCTACCTCTTGACGGTCGAGACGCGGGGCAACTACGCCACGCTGGTGATGACTGTGCCAGCGGACGAGTACACGGCAAAGGACGGCAGCCGCCGCAAGGTGCCAGCCCAGACGCACAAATTTGACGTTGGCGACTCGTTTGCTGCTGCCATCACGCAACTGGACCAAGGCGCGCGGCTGCGCGTCACGGGCAAAGGCAGCGCGAGAGAATACACCGACAAGACAACGGGCGCGCTGCGGACGTTCACATCGTTTCGCTTGACGGATTTGCAGCCGTGCAACGATTTGGCGGAACTGCCAAAGGCTGCGGAGTCGGAAGTGCCGTTTTAGCCAGCAATTTCGCGGGCCACCTGCGTTAGCGGTGGCATTGTCGGTGGTGGAGGTTTGGCCTCCGCAAGGGTTCGATACCCTGCCACCGGCACCAATTTCAAGCGCTTCGGCGCAGGGGTGGAAAATGTTAAAGCAAGCCGTTGAATCTCTTGAATCGGAAAACGCGGATTTGCGGGCGCAAGTCGCGCGGTTGGCTAACGATTACAGCGAATCGCTGGCGCTGCTTAACGTGGCGCAATCTGCTAACGCCGAATTAGCCCTGCTGGCAAAAAGTTATCGCAAAGAAGACGAGGATGCGCAGTTTGTGCTTGGACGCCTGCGCAAAGAGTTGGCGCTGGCGCGCGCGGGATGCAAGGCGGACAGGCTCGCGATTGCCGCGCGCACAGTTGGATACGCGCAAGAGGTTGCGGCCTTACGCGGTGAGATTTTGACGCTGTGCAAGCAAGAGGTTGAGAAATGAAGGACAAATACGATAATGCTCAAGCGGAGATAGCAGACCTCAAGCGCGACTTTAATTCGATGGGCGCAGCCCGCGAGGTGACGATGACCGAGCGGGACCAAGCCCGCGCTGAAATCGCCACGCTCAAAGCCGCCAACGCCGCGCTAACCGCTGGGATTTGCGACGGCTGTAAGACGGCCAAGGCGGAGATTGCCCGTCAGCATGAGCAATGGAAGGAAACCGCACTGGCGCACATCCAGTCAAACGCGACGGCGAACCGACTGGAATTTGAGAACGCTGCACTGCGTGGCGTGATTATTGAAGCAATGCGCGGGGTTGGGAAATGAAGCTGTACGCAGGTTTGGATTTATCGATGCGGCGAACCGGCATTGTCGTGCTGCGCGAGGACGGCACAGTGCTGTTGAGCGAAACCATTGGCGCAACCGCAAAGCAACGACCGTGCCGCACACTGGAGGAACGGATTTGTTATTACCGCGAGATTGCCGATAGGGTTAAAACCATTATCGACACCCGCGCTTATCTGTGCCACTTGGCCATCGAGGACTACGCTGCCCACAGTCCAGGCGACCCAACCATCGGGCCGGAGCTTGGCGGGATTGTGCGGCATTATCTTGTCGATGGGTGGTGCAATCATTCCTGCGCGTCGATCGTTGAAGTGTCCGTTTCGCAAGTCAAATCGCTGGCAACCGGCAATGGCGCGGCCAAGAAAGAGGCTGTTGTTGCTGGCGTTTTGGCGAAATGGGGCTTTGACTGTGGCGGGGATGATAATTTGGCAGATTCATTCACTTTGGCACGCTGGGCAATGGGCGACCGCCCCGCGCCAAAGGTGGCAAAGGCGGCGGTCAAACGGGCGAAGTTGACGCAGAACCTTGCGCCCAAGCCAGCGAAACAGCCCAAGGTCAAGAAGCTGTCACGCAAAGCGCAGCGGCAGTTGGAGTCGGACGCTGCGGCAGATGCGTTGATTGCAAGCGCGCCGTTTTAGGAGAAGCCAAATGAGCGAAACTATTTGCAAAATCTGCGGGCGAAGCGATTGCCCCACAATCGGGCTAAGCCGTGATTGCCGCAGCATTCCTGACGCTGACCGCTGGACAGAGCCGGACGAGCACGGCGACGTGCAGTGTCGGCATTGCGAGGCGCTAGAAGTCGCGCGGATGGACTGCGCCGCCCGCGCCGTGGACTGGTTCGCGCGCTGCCAGGAATTGCAAGCCGAACTTGACGCCCGCGAATCCGCATGGCTCGTCGGCGCACCGCACGGCAGCCCCAGCGACTGCCCGTGCTGGTACGACAAATGCCTTTGCACCGTGGAGAATTTTGCGGCAACAATCGAGCGCGCCGAACAGGCTGAATCGCAACTTGAGCGGCTGGGCGCGAAAAAAGGTTGCATTGGCGGCTGCGGTTTTGAGGACACTTGGGGCGTATTTGAGCGGATTGTGTTTGACTTGGACAACGAACTCGCACTGTTGCCGCCGCACGATTACACAAAAGGCAAGCCGTGCTTTGATCCGGTTGACTGCGCGGACTGGCACGCGGGGAGAATCCGCACAGGCGTTGCGCAGTTGCAAGACCACCACGCGCAAGCGTTGGAATTGCTGCGTGAAGCGCTGACCATCCCAAACTCCGGCAAAACCCGAACTGCAATCACAGCTTTTCTTGCCGCTGAAGACGCTGAAAGCCGCTAACGCGCATTGCGCAAACTAAAGCGGTGCGTCCTTGGGCAGCGGTTGGGCCTTGCCCTCATCCGGCAGCACATTCGCAGCGTGCCCGTAATTCCCGCACAAAACATCCACGATTTCGCCGACGACGCCGAATCTTGCCCACAGCGCGGCGGGTATACGCGGACGAATCACGACCGCGAAAAGCGCGCCAGCGGTTGCGGCTGCGGCGGCGTATGGCTTGAGGTTGTCAATGTCAATCATGGGGCTTCCTTCGGGCACGGTTCGTCACGCACCCAATGCGGCGGTTTATCGCTGCACAACTCTTGAACAAAACAGCGTTTATAGCCGTCGGTGTGCGCGTGGTGGAGTTCGCAGGTCGCGCAGCCGGTGAGCGCAACAACTGCCGCAAGTGCTAGAAGTTTAAGCATGTTGCGCAATCTCCCGCTTGGCCGCTTGTTGCGCAAACCGCTTCAACGCCGTTGGCTCGGCTTTGTTTTGCTGCGGTTTAGCGCCGTCAGTTGGGCTGCGTCCGTCGAGATGGTAGCGGGCGTGCCGTCCGCTGGCAATGGCGATTTGGGATGCGCGTCTGTAACCCTTGGTTTTGTTGGCGTATCCGCAACATCTTCCGTGCTATCGAGTGAGTGAATCCACCAGATAACAGCGCCACCGATGATGCAACCCATCGCGAACATAGCGTAAATCACGCGACACTGTTAGGTGCGATGCAAATTGCGCCGTGCGCCAGAAACCACGAAACCGAATGCACGCCGCGACCGATGCCTTTGCCCGTGCTGCTGCTGTCAATTGTCTCTGTTGCGCTGACGGCGACGCCAACGTGACCGGCGCGTCTTTTGCCATCGACAACGTGTGAGCCGTAGACCAGCAAGCAACCGCGCACCGGCGCATCAAGCAGCCGCCACAAGTCTTGTTTGAGCGCGTGCAAGCCGTCGTTGACCAACGCATCGGTATTCTGCCAAGCGGGCGACGCAGGCCCGTGCTTGTCGATTCCCGCGCACCAGTCAGCGAACGCCGAGCAATCCTGCCTCAAGTCTGCGCCCCACGGCACCGGCGCAATTGCGCGAGTTGCGCCCGCGCCCATTAAATAGCCGTCCGCAATCGCTGGCTTTTCAGCGTTGGCCCATTCGGCGCGCAGTGCGATTGCTTCCAAAGTGCCGTTGTTTTGTGGTGCTTTCATCGCGCGACTACCTGCCCTTTGCAACAGGTATCGCGGACGTGCTGAATTTGCTTGTCTAGCTCCGCGCTGATTTTTTCCATCACGGGAAGCGCCGCTTCAATCTTTGCGAGCTTTGCCATTGTTTCCGCGTGGTTGGCTTTTATGCGCGCATCCATTTGGCCAGCGTAAAACGCGAACGCCAGCGTGAACGTCAACGCGCCGCCGAAAAGGCCGAGCCAAGTTGCGATGTTGGCCCAAGTTACGCCTGCTGCTTTGATAACCACTTGTGCCTTTGCGGGAGGTTAGGCGTCCATCACGCCAATGGATGAAAGAACGACCGCGCCGGAATTGGTCATCGACCACATGTATATCCGCACTTTCAATGTCGCAATAGTGGCTGTCCCGACGATGGTAAAGCTGGCGTCTGACGACTGCGCCATTGTAATCGTTGACGTGCTGCCGCCGCGAACAAACAAAATGCCGGTCAAAACAGCGGCGCCAAGCGTTGGCGAACCAAGCGCCGCATAAAACGCGGCGGCAGTTGGCAACGTGTATGTGTACGGCCCTGTATTTACAGCGTTATTGATAAACCCATCAAGGATGTGGGTTGCGGTAAGCGTCTGGGACAAATTCAACCCAGTGTCTTTGACCAGCCTGCTCAGCGTGCCAACGCCTGCCGCAAGCGGCCCAACTTTGCCAACGCCAATCGTCGCCGCGTTGCCCACGCTCGTCACATCGCCGGTGAGGTTGGCGTTTGTGGTGACGGTGGCCGCATTGCCGGTCAGGTTGCCCGTCACGTCGCCGGTGAATCGGGTCGCGTTGGTGATGTTGTGCGTGCCCATGTTCAAGTCACCGGTCATTGCGATTGAACCGTCTTTCTGAACCGCCGTGTCGGCCTTCGCCCCTTGGGCAACCGTTGCGCCCGCGTGCGTGTGGTCGCCGTGTGCCGCCGCATATTCCGTGCCGACAAGCGCCGTGCCCGCGATTGCGGAAGGCGTCGTCTGAGACAGGCCCGCCGCGCCCTGCGTGAACACCATCGGCCCGGCAGCCATTGATGCGGGCGCGCTTGTCAAAATCCACTGCGACCCCTGCAATGTCGAGGTCGAGCCAGTGACAAACACCGACGTGCCGCTGACGTTTTCCGCAACAGTGTCGGCGTCCGTTGCGCGTGTCAAAATAAACGGTGTGCCAGCGGTGCCGACTTGCGTCACCGTGTAAATGCCGTTTTGCAGCGACGTTGCTTGATCCTTGACGAGCAATCGGTTGGTGGCGACAAGCGTTGCACCAGACTGCGCTGGCAGCGCACCGTTCGCATTACCTGTGAGCGTGGCGCCGACGCCCAAAGCGCCGTTGGCGTAGGTACAAGCGGGCAGCGCGGCGGTTGTGGCAGATACAGCGGCAGCCTTGGGCGATAAGCCGCTGGCAAGAGCCAGCGCGTAGGCTTTGGTCACCACATCTTGGGCGTCAATCGGGTCTGGTGAATTGATGACCCGAAATTGAGATCGCAGGTCAACTGGACCGTAGCGGTAGTACTTGCCCATGATTTCAGCCTTTACACAGTCCTTGTTGGCTGCGCGAAAAAGAAGGCGTGGCGGCAATGCAATCGTGCAGGATTTCGCGCAATCCGTCAAGCCTACAGATTTTCCAGATCGGCGATCCGCTCGACTACGCAAACGGAAAAACCCGCCGCGCGCCGCACAAACATCGGCTCAATATAAGGCGAATTTTGCGTTGTCAGTTCATATTGTCGATCGACCGCAGCAACTGGCGCATCGTCTATCGTGGCGCCGGTAAAGACGATTTCGTCTACGACCGTCTGCCCAAAACCGAAAAGATATTTTATGGCGGACTGGCCTGGGTTTAGTATTGCTGAAAATGCTGTGTTGACGATATTTGAACCAACCGCACCGCCCGTGGTTGTCCAAGAGTTGTGCGGCATCGCAAAAGTCCAGTCGGCGGAGATAATGTACCCGTCAGACCGCGAGATTGCCGCGCGGGCATGAACTGCGCCCGGCGCAACCATCACGCCGATATATCGGCCCCACCTAGCCTCG
>Ga0209596_1001874_pt1 | contig 17706 bp, 13 predicted proteins | sample M_130807_MF_Meta_FD_187314 | JGI IMG/M metagenome (GOLD analysis project Ga0209596, IMG submission 187314) | Freshwater microbial communities from Lake Montjoie, Canada to study carbon cycling - M_130807_MF_MetaG (SPAdes) (version 2) | ecosystem: Environmental > Aquatic > Freshwater > Lake...
AAAGAAGGTGCTAATACCGTTACTTTCCAAAAACCAGGTGGTACATTGGCTGAATCAGTAACCTACGCTGTTGATTATAAATATGCTGATTATTATGCACAAGCAACCGTAAAATATGCTGGTGCAGGTACTACAGGTTTAAATCAAATTTTGTTACAAAAATATTTGGCAATGTATCAAAATAGTGGTTCTGAAGGTTACTATAATTGGAGAAGAACAGGCGTACCTACCTTCCATACAGGTCCTGGTAGTGGAAATAGCCAAAGAGTTGCTTTAAGGTATCAATACCCTTCAGGAGAGAGAGCGGTAAACAAAGCTAATGTAGAAGCAGCAATTGCTTCACAATATGGTGGTACGGATGATATTAATGCTAAAATGTGGATCATTAAATAATATCATTTAAAAAAACTGGGGTTTATTTAGTTTTATAGCAATCAATCGTAAATTAGAGTCTCGAGCAATCGGGACTCTTTTTTTTGTAATCATTATTGCATCATTTAGGGTGTTATAACTATTCATCACCTAAATTTTGTTTGAAGGTTTTAGTAATATTTTACAATATTTCACATTTATCTATTATTAATAAATCATTAATAATCTATCTTTATTTCAGAACTAATTTACAATTTCATACATTTAAACAATATAAAAAATCTGTGTCAAAATTTGCAAGTTTTGTTGATTGTAATCAAAAGTTTTCAATCAATTCCCAACCATTACCAGTTTTAAAAGAGGGGGAAGTTTTAGTAAAAAATCTATGTACAAGCCTCTGCCGAAGTGATATTCATACATATCAAGGTAAAAGGGTTGAAAAATCGCCCACTATTTTGGGACATGAGATAGTTGGACTTATTGAAGAATTAGGGCCACAAGCGCCGTTGAGAGATGTAAGAGGCAATGAATTAAAAATTGGAGATAAGGTTACCTGGGCCATTTTTGCAAGTTCCCCAGATGATCCGCTTTCAAAAGAAGGTATTCCTCAAAAAGCAAAGGATTTATTTAAATATGGGCACGAGCAAATAACGGAAAATAATCACTTTCATGGAGGTTTAAGTGAGTATACTATTTTGAGAAAGAATACACCTTTGGCGATTCTTAAAAATGAATTACCCAATGAAATCGCCTCTCTTATTAATTGTAGTTTTGCTACTGTGGCTGGTGCAATAAGATTGGCTGGCATTTTACATGGAAAGTCAGTAATGGTAAATGGTGCAGGAATGTTAGGGATCATTGCTTGCGCAATGGCTACTAAAATGGGCGCTGCAAAAATAATAGCAATTGACCAAAACAAGGAAAGGCTAGAAATTTCAAGAAAATTTGGCGCAACAGAAATACACCTGCCCAATGAGTTTTTGCAAGACAAAGTTGATATTGTTTTTGAATTTAGCGGTGCCATAGATGCAATGGAAAATTCAATTCGGCTTTTAAATATTGGGGGTGCCGCAATATGGATTGGCGCTGTTTTTGCGCAACCTGCGGTTCAAATCAATGCGGAATATATTATTCGAAACTTAATCACCATTAAAGGGTTGCATAATTATAATAATGAAGATTTTATTAATGCAGTCAGTTTTATGGAAATGAATCATAAAAATTTCGAATTTGAACAACTGATAAAAAAAGGCTTCAAATTAGCGGAGGTTGACGCTGCTTTTGAATATGCAGTAAACCATAACCCATTCCGAGTATCCATAGATTTAACCTAGATGCAATTGTTAAAAAAAAATAGTGAATTATCGTTAATTATAAAAGCAGCTTCTGCAGTTTTTATTACCTATTTAAGTATGTATGCTTTTAGGAAACCCTTTACTGCAGCACAGTATAATAATATCAGGTTATGGGGGTTGGATTATAAAATTTTATTAATTATTACCCAATTAATTGGGTATACCATTTCTAAATATTTTGGCATAAAAATTATTTCTGAATTGTCGGCCAACAAAAGAACCATTACTTTAATCATTTTAATGGCTGTATCATGGGTTTCATTATTATTTTTTGCCATTGTGCCTGCGCCCTATAATTTGCCATTTATATTTTTGAATGGTTTACCCTTAGGCATGATTTGGGGGGTTGTTTTTAGTTATATTGAAGGCCGAAGACACACGGAGTTACTTGGGGTTGCGATGGCTTCAAGTTTTATCATTTCATCGGGTATTGTAAAAGGAGTAGGCAGCTACTTGTTACTAAATTTACAAGTACCTGAAATGTGGATGCCTTTTTTTACTGGTTTAATATTTTTACCTGTTTTATTTTTAGGGGTGTACTTGCTGCATTCACTGAGCGCGCCAAATGAGGAAGATATTAATGCAAGAACCGAAAGAAAGCCAATGGATGTTCACGAAAGAAAGGCCTTTTTTAAACAATTTGCCCCCGGCATTATTTTTTCTGTCCTTATTTATGTATGCTTAACTGTGTTTAGAGATATAAGAGACAATTTTGCTGTGGAATTTTGGAATAGTATTGGGATGAAGAATATCCCAACGATGTTAGTTGTTTCAGAAGTACCAATAGCCATTTTGGTCATCATTATTATCGGCTCCATGATTTTTATCAAGAATAATAAAAATGCATTTTTTATCAATTTCTTAATTGTATTTGTTGGCGGATTATTATTGTTTTTATCAACCTTACTATTTTACAACCAACTTATCACAGCTACATTATGGATGATCATCGTAGGTTTTTCAATGTATTTGCCCTATATCGCTTTTCATGCATTATTTTTTGAAAGATGGATTGCCTATTTTAAAATTAAAAGCAATATTGGCTTTTTAATGTATGTGGCAGATGCTGCGGGTTATTTGGGAAGCACCTTGGTTTTATTATTTAAAAATTTCAATAATACCAATTACAGTTGGGTTTCATTTTTTACATTCAGTGCAATGATAACTTCGGTCATTATTATTATTTTATCCATTACCAATTATATATATTTTAAAAGATTAGATAAATTACAAATAGCATGAGTAATCAAACAGCCATCGTAGTAGGTGCAGGCATATTAGGGCTAGCCACAGCAAGAGCTTTAGCCCAAAAAGGATATGAAGTAACAGTAATTGAAAAAAGTCAGTTTTCATTAGGTGCAAGTGTGCGTAATTTTGGTATGCTTTGGCCAGTAGGGCAACCGGATGGAAAATTGTATGATAGAGCTGTAAGAACCAGAGAGATTTGGTTAGATTATTTAAGTACTTCCAAAATACCGTACAATTCTTGTGGTAGTTTACATTTGGCTTATTCTCAGGAAGAAATGAATGTAGTGGAAGAGATAGGTAGTTTTTTTAAATCTAAAAACAGGCCTGTTTCAGTTATTTCAAATAAAACGGTATTAGAAAACTATCATGGAATCAATGAAGAAGGTTTATTAGGTGCACTAAGAAGTGAGGATGAAACAATTATTGATCCAAGACAAGGGATCAAACATTTACCGCAATATTTGACTACGCATTATCAAGTCAAATTTATTTGGGGTACTGCAATAACAAGTGTTACAAGTAATACGGCATTTGCTGGCAAGGTTAAATACAGTGCAGATATTATATGTGTATGCTCAGGTGCTGATTTTGAAACATTATATCCAGATCAATTTAAACAACAACCAATCATTAAGACTAAGTTGCAAATGATGCGTTTTAAACACAAAGATCCCAATTATAAAATTGGCGCTTCGGTTTGTGGTGGGTTGTCATTATTGCACTATAAAAGTTTTACCGCGTCTTCTTCTCTGACCAAATTAAGAATGAAAATTGAGGCTGAAATCCCGGAATATTTGAAATACGGTATTCATGTGATGGTTTCTCAAAATAGTGATGGTGAATTGACGGTTGGTGATTCGCATGAATATGCATTGGATTTTGAACCCTTTGATAAAATTGAAATCAATACCATGATTTTGGAGTATCTAAAAAAATTAATGCATATCGACCAATGGGAAATGACCCAATCATGGAATGGCATATACCCAATCATGACCAATGGGGCAACAGATTTATTTTTAAATCCAGAAGCAGGCGTATATATATTAAATGGCATTGGTGGTCATGGAATGACAATGTCATTTGGTTATGCAGAAGAAATGATTAATCATATTTAAAATTATAATTTATGTTACATCCAGTTACACAACAAATTTTGTCCCTTTTTGAAAAACATGGTTCTTCCATGTATGGGGGAGAAGCGGTTACGCAATTAGAACATGCTTTGCAATGTGCCGAATTAGCCAGACAACATAATGCTACAGATGAATTAATAACAGCCTCTTTATTACATGATATTGGACACTTACTACATGACCTACCTGATGACGCAAGTGATAAAGGGATTGATGATATGCATGAATTATTGGGAGAATCATATCTAACCGAACATTTCAAGTTGGCTGCTGTGGAACCAGTTAAATTGCATGTGCAAGCAAAAAGATATTTGTGTGCTACCGCGCCTGGGTATCTTGAAACATTGTCGGAACCATCCAAAATAAGTTTAGAATTTCAGGGTGGGGTTATGAGTGCTACGGAAGTAGCCGCTTTCGAGAAAAATGAATTTTACCAAGATGCCGTTGTTTTAAGAAGATGGGATGATTTAGCAAAAGATCCAAATTTAGTCAGCCCAATTATTGAAATATTTACGAATGCAATTGAATCATCTTTAAAATAATTACAATGAAAATAGCAATGGTTGTTTTTGATATGGCTGGAACTACAGTGGATGAAGGAAATGTAGTGTACCGTACTTTGCATAAAGCAATTGAAAAAGTATGTCCTAGTGTAAGTTTTGAAGATGTTTTAAAGTTGGGTGCTGGAAAAGAAAAACTACAAGCGATTAGGGAAACTTTAAGTGGAAGTAATATATCTTTGAATGAGGTAACTATCCAGGAAATATTTAATGACTTTTTAGGCTTATTGGACATAGCGTATACAAATTTGATTGTTGTTCCTACGAATAATACGGAAAGATTATTTAATGAGCTAAGGACAAAGGATATCAAAGTAGTTTTAAATACAGGCTACAACACAGTGACCGCTATATCCTTATTAAACAAATTAAATTGGGTAAAAGGGGTGCAGTACGATTTATTGGTAACTTCCTCGGATGTTAGTAATAATAGACCCATGCCGGATATGATTTTGTATGCTATGGACAAATTAGATATTACTGACGCGTCAACGGTTATTAAGGTGGGAGATTCAACTATTGATATTGAAGAAGGTAGAAATGCTGGTTGTAAGTATAATATTGGTGTTACTACAGGAGCGCATACGAAAGCACAATTAGAAAAAGCGAATCCTGATTATATTTTTGATAATATATATGACGTAGTATCGGTTTTATAATAGAACGTAATTTTTTTTGGATTGCCGGCTCATTTCATTCGCCGTCATCCCAAGAGGGCTCCTTACCCAAAGCCTTTCACAAGCAAACGAAGTTTGCTTGTGGCTTTTTTAACGCTCCCCAACTCTCGAAAGCGAGCTTTCGTCGTTGTGTCGCATTAAAAAAGCCTATCACTTTGTGATAGGCTTTGTAGCCAACTTAGGAACCAGTTTGGAGGACTTTGCTGGGGATGTTAGGGCGATTCTGGAGGCAAATTTTAAATGAATTTTATTTCATTATATTGTATTAATAAATATATAAAATTTTCATTAATAATGTATTATAAATAATTACAAGTAAATATTTTATATAAATACCATCTTTTAATACTAATATCTATATTTATTCTAATCTAAGAATTAATTCTAGGTCATTATATATTATAACTTAGTTTAATGTTTTACCATGAAGTTCAGTACCGCTAGTCTAATACAATATTTCTACTTTTTTACAACTCTTTTTTCTATCATTGTTTTAGTGGATGTGCTCGTTCGATTCAAGTCGCCATTAAGGTTAAAAATCTTTTTTTTATTAGTTGTCACATCTATTGGAGTTTCGTCCTTTTTTTCATTTAATATGACAGGGCCGGATCAATTTATTTTTATCATTAAGATTTGTAAGGTAATTGCAGGAATTTCAGTAGTTCAAATTTTTACCAGTTTATATTTCAATCAACTCCAAAAGATTGCTAATATTCATTTCATCTCTGCAGTTATATTTTACGTTTTTTTAATATTTTATGTACAAATAGTGGGTTATGATACCGTATTTCCAAAATACAATGTAAAATCTGGTATTGTTGATCTAAGAGAATTTTCTTATAATCTCCCTATTTTTATTAATGTATTTGTCTACTTCTTTTTTATTGCTTTTAATTTATTTAGTCTTTTTTTTATATATCAAATTCTTTTCCAATTTTCTTTCAAAAATATATATTTTAAAAGAATAAAAAGTTGGACTGTTTTCTTTTTTATCGCAATCTTAACTCAATTAATTTTATTTCCCCTTGTGATATTTTTTAATGTATCAAATGACACCAAAATTTTCATTTCAATAATACTTAGTCTTTTTGTGCTATTGATTATTTTATACAGACCTAGCTTTATTAATAAAAATGGATCAAAAATTTCTTTTGGCCACTTATTTAATAGAAATGACTTTAGTGCAGATATAAAAGAACTAGATTTCAATTTTCAATTTTTTACCAATTTATATTATAAGAATAAATCTGCTGATATTACCGAATTCGCTAATATAATGGGGGTAAGTAAAGAAATTATGTTTAATTACATTTATTTTAATTATGCGATGAGTTTTGATGAGCTAATTAATAAAACTAGGGTAGAATACTTTGTAGAAATTATCAAAGAGCCTAAATATAAGAATTACACTGTAGAAGCACTAGCCATGGAAGTTGGGTTTAATTCTAGGCAGCGCTTTTATCAGCCATTTAAAAAATATCATGGAGGTAACCCTTCCGACCTCATTGATGTTTTTTAATCCTAATAAATTTTAATTATATGAATTTTAACATTGAATCACTTGTCACAAGTTCCTACTTCTTTTTATTTCTTTTTGCCACCATTGTTCTGATAGATGTTCTATTTAGATTCAAGTCGCCAGTAAGGCTTAAGATAATTTTCTTATTATTTGTTATTTCTATTCTTGTTATATCTTTTTGCTCCTTTATTAGAACAGAGCCGGGGCAGTATTATTTTCTTATAAAAATTTGTAAGATACTTATGGGAACTTCAATTGTTCAAATATTTACTAATTTATATTTTATCCAACACAAAAGAATTGCAAATATTTATACAATTGCCGCTTATACATTTTATTTTTTTTTAATATTTTATGTACAAATAGTGGGATATGATATTGTGTTTACAAAATCTAGTATTTTAAATAATAGTTACAATCTCCCTACATATCTTAAATTTTTTATAGAACTGGATTTTATCGCAGCTAATTTATTTGTCCTTTATTATATATATAACATTTTATTTAAATTTTCATTTAGGAATATTTATTTTAGAAGTACTCAAACATGGACATTTTGTTTTTTCATGTTACTTATTGCACAATTAATCTTAATTTTAGTTAGTTCATTATCAATAATTCCATACCACTATAGAATTCTTATTTCAAGCTTATTCTATTTATTTTTACTATTAATTATTTTGTATAGGCCTAGTTTCATTAATAAAAATGGGTCAAAAATTTCACTAGGACATCTATTTAATCGAAATGACTTTAGTGCAGATATTAAAGAGGTAGATTTCAACTTCCACTTTTTTACGAATCTATACTATAAGAACAAAACAGCTGATATAACCGAATTTTCTAATATAATGGGGGTGAGTAAAGACATTATGTTTAATTATATCTATTTCACCTATGCCATGAGTTTTGATGAATTAGTTAATAAAAGCCGGATAGAATACTTTGTAGAGATCATTAAAGAATCAAAATACAAGAATTACACTGTAGAAGCGCTTGCTATGGAAGTAGGGTTTAGCTCTAGACAACGCTTTTATCAGCCTTTTAAAAAGTATCATGGAGGGAACCCATCTGACCTTATTGATATTTTCTAATTATAAAATACTGATAATTAGTGTTATATAAAATGATACAGTTGTAATTTTAATCAACACAATGACATTCGTCGAAATTACTCATGTAATTTTTTCACTAGTATAAATTTTCAAACATTTGTGATCCAAACCCTATGGATCATGTCTTTATTTATTTTTTTAAAGGATATATACTTAAAGTTTCGACAAAACGATTCTGCACGTAAAAATGTATTTGATCATTACTTTTTTAACTCAAAATACTATTTACATCCAACTGCCTCAACCGAGGATTTCTCCAGTTTATTAAATATTAGTCCTGATCAACTAGATCATATCTCGAAATTATATTATAACTGTTTATTCGAAACATTATTAATTGAGCATAGGTACAATTATTTTTTGGATGAATTGAACAATCCAATTAATGCAAATTTATCAATGGAGTCTGTCATTAAGCTGTGTGGTTATGATAGTAAAGAAAATTTTTTAGAAGTTGTTAAGAATCATACAAGTAATAATAATATTTAAAATAATACGATAATGTCAAAGACAAAAAAACTAGATATTTTCAACCTCTTTTATAGCGGTGCAGCTGTAGTCATACTTATTGGTGTAATTGCCAAGTTATTAGAATGGCCTGCACAGGACTTATTGATAACGGGGGGGTTAGCCATTGAAGCATTAGTATTTGCTGCTTCTGCTATCAGGTTCGTAGATGTTAAGAAAAATGATCAAGCTGCAACCGAAGCTACTTTGTCGAAAGTAGCTGAAGGGCTAGGGAACATTAATGGAAATTTTGATGGGGTTGGCAGGTCGGACCTTAAACATAATTATGATTACATACAAACTGATAATATTAAAACTCCTTCTAATGTAATATTAAATTTACCTGCTAATAAAGTAGAATTTGATTTTAAATCACCCTCTAATACAAATCATACTATTTGGCAGCTAGAGCAATTAGATTTAATTAGGATAGAGCAATTAATTCAAAAAGTTGACCCTAGTAATGAAAACGAATTAAGTTCGCTTATAATTCTACTGCAATCGCAGTCTGATGAATTGAAATCCAAGCTTTGGTCTAGGTTCAAAAAAATTAAATACAATATTTTTACTGGATTTGGATATTCTTATTTAAGGTTGCTTATTCAATCTACAATTTCATACACTAATGTAAGTTATGGCGCTCAAATATTTAGTAAATTAATTGAATTCCAAGTTACCGAATCTAAATTTATAGTGTTAAATGATGTCGTAAATTTTAATGTAGATACCATTTATTTTGGTCCGCAAAACGAATACAGTATTCATTTAAATGAATTGTTTTTAAATGGAGAATTGGAAAACCTAACTTATATAAATACTATTATTGATAAATTAGTTTCAGATAATGTGGCACCAAAATCTAAGTTAGTTCAATTGTTTGGCTTAAGTGAGTATAATTCTAAAAAAGAAGTTTTTGATAAATTAAATTATCAAATTAATAAAACAAATTCTAATCCAAATCGTGCTCAATTGCTATTTGTTTTACTATACAAGCAATATTCAAACTCATAAATTTTATCTTTTATGGAGGAAGGTCATGTTGACGTCAAAAGATACCAGATTATAAGTCTTTTGTACATTGTTTTTATTTGTTTCTCAGTAATTAATATCAAAATATCGGTATTGGATTCTAATATCTATACTATAAAATCATTACAGTCTCTTCATAAAGAGGAATTAAAAAAAGTAGATATAAGTAATAGGATTATCGAAGATAACTACGACACATTAAATAAGAGCACAAAGGCGATTTCTTATTTAAAGATTAGAACCAGGTTAAATGCGAGTAGTAAAGTTGTTTATGACGTTTTAAGGCATGTGGATGATGAATTTGCTAAAAACAAAACTTCCCTTTCAAAGCAGTTTAACAGTAGAAACTTAATTGAAGAAATTCTAAAGAGTGAAAATGGAGTAAAACTTTTAAAAAAAGATTTATTTGACTTATCCGAATTTATTAAGAAGTCCCCTTATAAAATTCAAACATCACTTGATTCATTAATTCCAATTCAAAAAGTAGTTACTACTATTAAGGGTAAAGAAGAAGCTTGGGATTATTATTTATTCATGCACAAGCCTTCCGCAATTAGTTATATGCAATTAGAAAGGATAAAATTATTAATCACTAAAACACAATTATTGTATCAGGAGGCTGCCCTTGCGGAAATAGGATATCAGCCAACCTATTTTTCTCAGTTTAATCCAAAGCTATATGTACTAAAAGCTAATGTAAAAGAATATAAACAAGAAGAGATAATCAAACCAGGGCAAAAAGTTGTAAGTGTTAATGATGAAGTGTTTGATGACTTATTTAAAAAAATTTTAGCTTCTCTTCATACGGAGAACATATTTGTTGGTTTAAATAATACACTTCTTAGTGATTTTTCTTTTATGATGGGTAAGGATTTTGAGGTTGATATTTTACCTAAAGTAAATATAATAAAAGCTAGTAATAATTATAGGGTGGTTTTTAAAAAGACTGGGGAGTATATGCTCCGCTTTTATGATTTAAGAAAGGGCAAAAAAGTACTATTTGAGAAGAAGATAATGGTTAACCCAATACCTGATCCAATAGTGAAGGTTAAGGGGGATAATTTAAGTAACTACTCAATTAGTATTAAGGATTTATTGAGTGCAGAGCGTTTAGAGGCAAAGCTTGAGATCAACAATTTGAATTTCTTTCCAGGCCGTATAAATAGCTTTAAAGTGATACGTATACATAATGGTAAGGAAGAAGAATCAGTAAATAATTATGGAGAGTTATTTCAGTCGCCAACACAAAAGGTATTAGGGGCACTTAAGAAAAATGATCTATTAATTTTTGACAACGTCAATATATCCTTAGTTGATGGTTCTACAAGAACTTCGGCACCTATAATTTATAAAATAACAGATTAAAAAAATACAGCATTAATAATGTTTCGAATTTTACATATAATAAAAAAGCATTTATGCGCGATGATGATTCTGACATTTGTTTGTACAGCAACCCAATCATTTGGACAGGATACGCTTGCTGGTAATTACCCGCTTCTTTCTATTAAGTCAGGTAATCATATTATAAAAAGCGTAGTAACTGTAAAGGGTAAACTAGACATAGAAGCAGGTGCAAGGATTGAATTAATTGAGCCAGGAATAATTGTTTGTGAAGGCGCAGTGAGTATGATAGGGGATTTAAATAATAAAATTGAAATTTTTGGTAAAACAAATGTAGAGGGTGTGGGTATGGTCATCAGAGGATTGGACTCAAATAGCAATAGTTCTGTTGATATTAGATACGCTACATTTAAAAACTTACAATTGCCTCTATTTTTTGACTTTGGCTGGAAAAGGGCAAGTGTGAATATCAGTGATAATTATTTTATCAATAATATTGGAAAGGTTTCAGTTATACAGGTATTGAATCCTCCTTTCAATTTTAATATAGATTCAAGCTATATAGATTTTAAAGTAAAAAACAATGTTTTTTCTGGCAATAATGCTGCCTTATATTTTGAAGATTTAAAAAGTGATCATCTAAATTTTGAAATAAGTAATAATGCAATTGTGGGTAATAATGTATATGGGTTTAAGAATTATAATATTTCAACAAATGTATTATATGGTAGGGTGGATCAATTATTTTCAAGATTTAATCCTAAAATTGAAAGGAATAGTTTTGCTTTTAATTATTTAGTTGATAATATAGCAGATACTGTTGTTCATTTAGCAAATTTTGGGGTTTACGGAACTGATAAAATGATTAATTTTAAAAATAACTATTTAGGTTCTACTAATAAAGTGGTCATTCAGAAAAGCATTTACGATCAAACTTTAAACTATAATGCACCCAAGGTTGAATTTGAGCCTTTTTTAACTACGCCTTCTGAAAATAACCCATCACATGTATTTGAGATAAATAATATAGATAATTCATATTTACAGGATACGTTAATTATTAAAGATCCCCTTAAAGGTGTGATTTTAAAATCAAATGCTACTTTAAATTATACCAAAGCTAAATTTGGCTATACTTATTTCAAAGATGATAGTAGTTTAAAAAAGGTAGATACAACTGTAACTTATGATGTTCAGCCAAATGGGAATAGCACTAAGCTAACAATTACAAAAAATGTTAATGCTGCTAAAAAAATCGGGTATTATAATATTGGAGATATAATTGATGCCAAAGGTGCTTATGTTCCCGAAGTAAAAGTGGGATATATTGCTTATTTAAATGATTTAAGAAGAAGAAAGCTACTTGCTGAATTACTAAAAGATAAGAAAATGGAGGATAGTTTAAAACTTCCACCTCCTCCAGCCGATTCTATTAAAAATCAGTTTCAAAAAATTGAAGCACCGCTTAAAAGTAGACTTGAATTTGGACTATATAGTGGCCTTGCTATTTTTAATGGTACAATAAGTCAAAGCAGCTTAATTAGTAATGATAAAAATCTGTTTAATGGTTTCAATATTAATTATACGATATTTTCTAACCTAAGTGCTAGTATGACTATTGCCAGTTTTAAGTTAAGTAATTCTGACGCAAATTCTAATAATAATGAACAGCAAGCCAGGGGAATGAGTTTTGTTACTTCAATGCTTGGTGTTTCTACTTCCTTTAATTATGATTTCGTTGATAACCGTCTTTATACAAAAGCAAGAAAAATTAGGCCATCCATTGGCGTAGGATTAGATGTAAACTCTTTTTCGCCTTCTGGCATTTACAATGGGATTGAATATAAGTTACAACCTTTAGGAACAGGCGGTCAGTTAATTGACAGTACCAAAAAAGCTTATTCTAATTTAGCTTTTGGATATTTTTTCAATTTCAAAATAAAGTACCAAATAAATAGGTTTAATAGTATTGGTCTTCATATGTCTATTCATAAGAGCTTATCAGATTATTTAGATGATGTAGGACCAGATTTATATCCTCCTACTGATAAAATTGTGAATAGCAAAATTGAAAACAAAGATGCTGCAATCTATTTTTCTAATCCTACCTCTAGAAACTTTGTGGGGCAGTACAGAAATAGTCCAAATAATGCAAAAGATGGGTATATAAATTTTGGCATATTTTATTCAAGAAGACTATTTAAATAAAATGAGATTTAAAAATACCATATTATCAATTTTATTTCTTTCAATTATTGTCATAATTGGATGTACTAAAACAGTGCCTAAAACACCATTAGAATTCCAAAAAGAATTATTAGCAGGAACTAGTGCCTATTTAAATACGCAACGTACTTGGCAACTTGATTCGTTTTTTGTTGACGGAGCAAATGCTTCATTAACAGCATTACAAAAGGAATATAAAAAAACTTACAGTTATGATGGTTTGTATAGTGATTATCCTGATAAAAATATTGGCACATGGGAAATATCAACTTTGGGAAAACTAAAAGAAACCATCACATATACAACTAATAATAAAAAAGATAGTTCAGTCTATGAAATAGTTTCTATTAATGCTGCTAGGTTGAAATTAACAATCAAATTATCAAATGGCAAGCTAGGTAGTTATTCATTTAAAATTTCTAATTAATATTTTGAAGTATTTATTTACCATATTACTATTATTATTTTTAAGTACAATAACTATTGCACAAATAAGGATTAGTTACTCTATTGGAGTAGTGGGTGCTGATTTTAAAACAAGTACGTATTCAAATCCATTATCTATTAATGGAAAAAATTGCATTATAGTTTCTAACGGGATTTCAAAATTTATAGTTAGTGATCGCGGAATTTTTTTAAATGAATGTGCTGTAAATGAAGATTACATTAGGTTTAGTATTCAAGTTGCTCCAAATCCCGCAACCAACTTCACCATTGTTAAGTTTAAAAACAAATTACAAGCGAACGATAATTTTACTTTAACGCTATTTGGTAGTAGTGGGCAGCTAATTAATAAATTTCCAACAAGTCAATTGGAGTTATTGCAAGGATACAGGCTATCGACATCTAATTTAAGTGAAGGCGTATATTTTATTCAAATATCTTCAGATAAAATAAATCAAATTTTTAGAATAATAAAATTGAATTAATTATATGAATTTTCTTAACAAAATATTTTTCTCTTTATTATTAATCACAATTAGTAATATTTCTTATGCACAGGTCGTTGTGCCTGAAGGTATTTTATTTCAGGCTGTTGCTCGTGATGCAAATAATAATGCGGCAAGTAATCGTAATGTTTTTGTACAAATCGCTATTAAAAGATCAACTACCAATGGGACGACTGATTATGCGGAGAGTTTTAAAGTTGTTTCAAGTCAAGAAGGTATTTTTTCAATTGTTATTGGCCAGGGTAATAGAACAGCAGGTGTTAGTACTATAAAGAGTTTGGAATGGTCTAAATATATCTATTTTGTTAATCTTAGAATTGCAATTGAGCCAACCTTACCTGATCCTAGTTGGACTGCTACAAATAATTATGTTGATATTGGGACATCGCAACTATGGACCGTGCCTTATTCTTTTACATCTAATAATTCAATTTTTTCTGATTCGGCTTCAACCATTACCGGAATATTAACCAGTAATAAGGGTGGTACAGGTGTTAATAATATTGGTAAAACAATTACCATTGCCAATAACTTCATTACCAAGGGGGTTGGTGATTTAACTATTACAACAACCGCTGCAAGTAATGTAACTTTTCCCGTATCTGGTTTATTAGCAAATACGCAATATGTTTCCGACAGAATTGGGACAGATACTATTTCGTTGTCAAAAAGAATTGACTCAATAAAAAGTGCTAATAATTTATCTGCAAATTTAAAATTAAATATTTCTGATACTACATTAATGTTATCAAATAGATTCGCAAGAGATACCGTTTCGTTATCGAATAGAATAAATGCAAAATTGAATATTTCCGATACATCAGCAATGCTATCAAACAGAATTGCAAGAGATACAATTGGTCTTTCCAATCGTATAATTCGCGATTCAATTTCAACAGTTAGAAATAAACAAGCAATTATTGATACAGCAGCTGCTTTAAGATTAAAATTAATTGATAAAATTGAGGCTAGTCAATTTCCTAATTTGATACAACCTTTTCTCGCAAATACAATTTACAGTTTTAGTGATACATTAACTTTATCCAATAGGATCAATACAAAATTGAATATCTCCGATACTTCCGTAATGTTGAGTAATCGTTTTGGAAGGGATACTATTTCTTTATCTAACAGAATTAATACAAAATTGAATATTTCCGATACTTCTGGTATGTTAAGTTCAAGGATTGGAAGGGATACTATTTCATTATCAAATAGAATTATTACAAAATTGAACATTTCCGATACTTCTGGGATGTTAAGTTCAAGAATAGGAAGAGATACGATTGCACTGTCCAATAGGATTAATGTAAAATTGAACATTTCAGATACTGCTGGTATGCTAACTTCAAGAATAGGAAGGGATACGGTAGCGTTGTCAAATAGAATTAATACAAAATTGAACATTTCCGATACTTCTGGGATGTTAAGTTCAAGAATTGGAAGGGATACTATTTCCTTATCTAATAGAATTAATACAAAATTGAATATTTCCGATACTACTGTAATGTTGAGTAATCGTATTGGAAGGGATACAATTGGACTTTCTAACCGTATTGGTAGAGATTCCATTTTAATAACTAATAATAAGCAGGCAATTATTGATACAGCAGCTGCTATTAGATTAAAGCTAAATGATAAAATTGAAGCTAGTCAATTTCCTAATTTAATACAGCCATTTCTTGCAAATACTATTTTTAGTTTTAATGATACAATGACATTGTCGAATAGGATTAACACTAAGTTAAATCTATCAGATACATCGGCGATGTTGACTAACCGTATAGGAAGAGATACTATTGCTTTAAGTAACCGAATTAATACCAGATTAAAAATCTCCGATACCTCAGCTATGTTGAGTAATAGGTTTGCTCGAGATACGGCAAGTTTGAGTTCAAGAATTGATATTTTAGCGAGTAACACTGGCACTGCTACAAGTGCAAAATTAAACTTATCTGACACTTCGGCTATGTTAAGTAATCGATTCGGTCGAGATACTGTATCATTAAGTAATCGAATCAATACCAGATTAAAAATATCGGATACCTCTGCTATGTTAAGTAGTCGTATTGCAAGAGACACGGCAAGTTTGAGTTCTAGAATTGATATTTTGGCGAGTAACACTGGCACTGCTACAAGTGCAAAATTAAACTTATCTGACACTTCGTCTATGTTAAGTAATCGATTCGGTCGAGATACTATATCATTAAGTAATCGAATCAATACCAGATTAAAAATATCGGATACCTCTGCGATGTTAAGTAGTCGTATTGCAAGAGACACGGCAAGTTTGAGTTCTAGAATTGATATTTTGGCGAGTAACACCGGCACTGCTACAAGTGCCAAATTAAACTTATCTGATACTTCTGCGATGTTGACTAATCGCATAGGAAGAGATACTGTATCATTAAGTAACCGAATCAATACCAAATTAAATATATCTGATACTTCTGCTATGTTGAGCAATAGGTTTGCCCGAGATACGGCAAGTTTGAGTTCAAGAATTAATTTATTATCTAGTAGTACCAGTTCATCAAGTGCTGCAAAATTAAATTTATCGGATACCTCTGCTATGTTAAGTAGTCGTATAGCAAGAGACACAGCAAGTTTGAGTTCTAGAATAGATATTTTGGCGAGTAATACAAGTGCAGCTACAACTGCCAAATTAAATATTTCAGATACTTCGGCTATGTTGAGTAATAGGTTTGCTAGAGACACGGCAAGTTTAAGTACAAGAATAACATCCAATACAAATAGTATCACTTCAAACACTAATGCAATAACTGGATTGGATACACGTGTAATATCAAATACTTCCAGCATCACTGCAAACACTAATGCGATAACTGCATTGGATACACGTGTAACATCCAATACTTCAAGTATTACATCTGAGATCACCAGAGCAACGAATGCAGAGAATGGGTTAGATACAAGAATAACATCTAATACAAATAGTATTACTGCAAACACAAATGCAATAACTGCATTGGATACTCGTGTAACATCAAATACAAATAGCATTACTGCAAATAATAATGCGATAACTGCATTGGATACGCGTGTAACATCAAATACTTCAAGTATTACCTCTGAGATTACAAGAGCAACGAATGCAGAGAATGGATTAGATACAAGAATAACATCTAATACAAATAGTATTACTTCAAACACTATTGCAATAACTGCATTGGATACGCGAGTAACATCCAATACTTCAAGTATTACATCAGAGATCACCAGAGCAATGAATGCGGAGAATGGATTAGATACAAGAATAACATCTAATACAAATAGTATTACTGCAAACACCAATGCAATATCTGGATTAGATACTCGTGTAACATCCAATACCTCTAGTATTACTACAAATACCAATGCAATAACTGCATTGGATACGCGTGTAACATCAAATACTTCAAGTATTACATCTGAGATCACCAGAGCTACGAATGCGGAGAATGCATTGGATACGCGTGTAACATCTAATACTAACAGCATTACTGCAAACACAAATGCAATAACTGCATTGGATACTCGAGTAACATCCAATACTTCAAGTATTACATCTGAGATCACCAGAGCAACGAATGCAGAGAATGGGTTAGATACAAGAATAACATCTAATACAAATAGTATTACTGCAAACACAAATGCAATAACTGCAT
>Ga0209596_1001877_pt1 | contig 17694 bp, 14 predicted proteins | sample M_130807_MF_Meta_FD_187314 | JGI IMG/M metagenome (GOLD analysis project Ga0209596, IMG submission 187314) | Freshwater microbial communities from Lake Montjoie, Canada to study carbon cycling - M_130807_MF_MetaG (SPAdes) (version 2) | ecosystem: Environmental > Aquatic > Freshwater > Lake...
TGGATCTATTGCAAGGCGCGCATTCATTTCGCCCATCATTCCTGTTGTTTCTAGTGTTGAAATAGCACCGGTGAGCTTTGGGCATGTGGCGTAGTAAAAAGTTGGAAATGGTGTGCCATCGGCTAGCCGTGGATTTGTCTCAACAACTGCAGGTTTTCCGCAAGGACAACGATATGCAATTCCGTGAACATCACGAGGCGTGCGACCTAATTGTCTTTCAATGCAATCTAAATCTTCTTGTGGAACAGGGTTCACTTGCTACCAGTTTCAGTGATTGATGCAATAAGGCGTGTGTACCACGGTTGATTATCGGGAACATTATCGGCAACAAGGGTGCTCTGATTTTCGGTAATCTGAGAATTTGAATCGGTAACTATGTATTGACGCTCACCTGGTAAGACAAAATGCAGGCGTTCACGCGCTTGTGACTTTATGTATTCAGGATCGCGCCAGAGTAGTAATTCTTTTTTAGCTTCTTCAAGAGCTTTTGTATCTGAACTTACTTGCGCGCGCAGAGAATTAATCTGTGCGCGTTGTGTGAAGTAATGCTGAATTGGTGGCGCAATTGTGAGTGCCAAAACAAAGAAGATTGCAGAAAGTGCAAGGGTGCGACCAGAACCGCGGCGACGTGGTGTGAAATTTAGTTTGCCGCGGCGTCTGGCCATTGTGTAATTATCCTTTGAAGCGAGGGAAAGCGTCGCGACCGGCGTAGACGGCGCTATCAGCCAACTCTTCTTCAATGCGAAGAAGTTGGTTGTATTTAGCAACGCGTTCACTTCGTGCGGGTGCACCAGTCTTTATCTGACCACAATTAGTTGCAACAGCGAGATCGGCAATAGTCGTATCTTCTGTTTCACCTGAACGGTGGCTAAGCATGCTTCGATAATTTGCACGGTGTGCCATATCAACTGCATCAAGTGTTTCTGTGAGTGTTCCAATTTGATTTACCTTTACAAGAAGTGCGTTTGCAGTATCTGATGCGATACCGCGAGCAAGGCGCTCTGGGTTAGTTACAAATAGGTCATCTCCAACTATTTGAACACGTGAACCCAAAATCTTTGTCATCTCAGTCCAGCCAGCCCAGTCTTCTTCATTGAGTGGATCTTCAATTGAGACTAGTGGGTATGAATCAACGAGTTCTTTGTAATAAGCAATCATCTGCTCTGAGCTCTTTGATGAGCCTTCAAATGTGTACTTTCCAGCGTCGTAGAATTCTGTTGCAGCAACATCCATTGCAAGTGCAATCTCAGAACCTGGCTTGAATCCAGCAAGTGAAATCGCTTCGATAATGAGATCGAGTGCTGCGCGATTACTTTCAAGGTTTGGAGCAAAGCCACCTTCATCGCCAACACTTGTTGCAAGTCCGCGCTTTTTTAGAACAGATTTGAGTGCGTGATAAATCTCAGCGCCCCATCGCAATGATTCACGGAATGTTGGTGCACCAATTGGCGCGATCATAAACTCTTGAATATCTACGTTTGTATCTGCATGTGCACCACCGTTGAGAATATTCATCATAGGAATAGGCAAGATATGTGCATCTGGTCCACCGAGATATCGAAAGAGTGAGAGATCTGCAGATTTGGCTGATGCCTTTGCTACAGCGAGTGAAACACCAAGAATTGAGTTTGCGCCAAGGCGTGACTTGTTCTTAGTTCCATCAAGTTCAATCATCTTTGTATCAATCAAGCGTTGATCTTGTGAGTTAAGACCAACGATTACTTGTGCAATCTCCTCATTGACAAATGCAACAGCTTTTTCTACGCCTTTACCGGCATAACGCTTGCCACCATCGCGAAGTTCTGATGCTTCAAATGCACCAGTAGATGCTCCGCTTGGAACCGCAGCGCGTGCTTGAGTGCCATCTTCTAATTCAATTTCGACTTCAACCGTTGGGTTTCCACGGGAGTCAAGAATTTCGCGGGCTGCGATTGCTTCAATAATTGCCACTGAGATATCTCCTAAAAAACTTTATCTAATTTGTCTCGGCAATCGTGTCTGCGTTGAAACGGCTGAGTGAGGCAAGTCTACCGTGCTTATTCGGCCTTGCCCTCAGCCTTATTTATACGTGCAATTATTTGATGGGCTTGGCTGCGCAGTGCGCGTTCTGCATCAATTCCATTGTAATTAGCCCAGGCAATAACTTCTAGAAGAGCTTTTCCTACTGAATCTTCTGTGGCGCTGCCTTCAAGGTGTGGCGCGGTCGGAAGAGATAATTCAAGATCATTTTTCTCTGCGCGATAGAGCAATTTTTCAACAAGTGGCAGTGCTGGTTGAGCCATTGCAATTCCATCGAGGGCAGATGTTCGCCCCTTTTCGAGCGCCTTTATCTTTTCCCAATTCTCTAGGACTTCACCCGAACCAGAAACTTTCGCGTCACCAAATACATGTGGGTGTCGACGAATGAGTTTTTCAGTAATTGATTGAGCAACATCTTCGATAGTAAATGGATCTTCAACGCTATCTTGAGCAATACGCGCGTGGAAATAGACTTGAAGCAAGATGTCGCCGAGCTCCTCACGCATTCCTGCGCGGTCGCCACTTTCAAGTGAATCAACAAACTCATATGACTCTTCAAGCAAATACTTCACGAGTGATTCGTGCGTCTGTTCGCCATCCCATGGACAACCACCAGGAGAGCGCAAGGTATCCATCACTTCAACGAGGCGCTGAAGATAGGAAGTACTCATACTTTTTTACTTATGGAGTAGTTGACTTGACGGCATCGCCGGCAGAATCAGTAGCAATTACATCGGCATTGATCGGATCCCATTTACCGTAGCGTGGGTTTACTTCCACCTTGAGTTTGGCTGCTTTAGTTGAAACCAATTTTGTAATTTCGCTACCGAGCGCTTCTTGTGTTACCCCAGTTGCAATAATTGCATCACTAATTTTTCCAGAGACAATTACTGCTTCGAGATAGAGATCAAAATTACCTGGAGCAATTCCTGCTCCAACGAGTGCTTTTGGAAGCCCGCTTTCTCCGCCAACTTGATCAAGGATTGCTTTGCGACGTGTATCAATTTCAGCCTTTGATGCCTCTATTTTGAAATCTTTTCCAACTTCACGGATAAGAGCTGTTAGAACTTGGAAACGCAATTGTGAAAGATTGAGATCTGCACCAGTTTGAAGTTCCATCTGCGAAATATCAATCTTTGCGCGCTCTGCAAGAATAGAATCAATACTTCCCTGAACAACAGCTTGAGTAATCTTTGTATCGCCAATTGTTGCTGCTGCGCCAACTTGTGAGCAGCCGCTCAGAAGAAGTGCTGATGCAATTGCGCTCATGGCAAGGAACTTTTTCACGTGGTGCTCGCTTTCGAAGTGGCGGTCAGTTGGTCGACGGCCTCAAGTACCCAGGCCAGAAGAGAAGTATCCACTATCTCCAGACCACTTTGTGACGGGCTCCAAGATTTACTCACAGGAAAGGCAATCATCGCTGTATTTAGGGCTGATTTATAGAGTGAACCGGGATACATCCGTGACATTCGTAACTGTCGAGATTCAGCAAGGGCGATAGGTGATAAACGTAAGAATTTTCCAGCAGCAACAACTTCTCGCAATCCAACGGATTTAGCAAGTGCTCGAAGAGATGCAACTCCAAGAAGTGCTTGTGCCTCTGTTGGCAATTCTCCAAATCGATCAACTAATTCGGCGCGAATCGCTTCGACATCTTCACTATTTCGAACATCTGCTAATCGGCGATAGAGATCAAGGCGCAAACGCTCGCCAGGAACGTAATCACTAGAGAGATGGGCATTGATTGGGAGCTCAACTTTGCATTCGTGATGAACTTCCTCTGTTTCAATAATTCCAGTTTTGTAATCTTGAACCGCTTCGCCGACCATGCGCATATAGAGATCAAAACCAACATCTGCAATGTGTCCCGATTGTTCTCCACCTAATAAATTACCGGCGCCACGTATCTCTAAATCTTTGAGGGCAACTCGCATTCCAGAGCCCAAATCTGTATTAGCAGCAATTGTTGTAAGTCGGTCATGTGCAACCTCTGAAAGTGGTTGATCCGCTGGATATAAGAAATATGCGTAAGCGCGTTCGCGACCACGGCCAACTCGACCGCGTAATTGATGTAGTTGGGAAAGCCCAAAATTATCTGCTCGCTCGACAATGAGAGTATTTGCATTAGCAATATCTAATCCGCTTTCGACAATTGTTGTGCAAACCAATACATCGAAATCACGATTCCAGAAGGCAAGGATTACATCTTCGAGTGCACCTTCACTCATTTGTCCATGTGCAACTCTGATCCGTGCCTCGGGCACTAACTCTTGTATATGTGATGCTGCTCGATCAATTGATTCAACTCGGTTATGGATATAGAAAATTTGACCATCACGCAAAAGTTCACGGTGAATTGCAGCAGTTATCTGGGCATCATCGGCTGGACCAACATAGGTAAGAATCGGATGGCGCTCCTCTGGTGGCGTCGTAATCGTGGACATCTCACGGATTCCGGTAATTGCCATCTCCAGGGTTCGAGGAATCGGTGTCGCCGACATAGCTAAAACATCGACACTGGTGCGCAATTTCTTTAGTGATTCTTTCTGCTCAACACCAAAGCGTTGTTCTTCATCCACGATTACAAGTCCTAGATCTTTGAAAACAACATCGGCAGAGAGGATGCGATGCGTACCAATGACGACATCGATACCACCTTTCTCTAACTCACTCAAAATCTCTTTGCTCTCTTTTGCGCTATTGAATCGGGAGAGCCCACCAACTCGTATTGGAAATCCTGCATAACGCTCTGCAAATGTCTTGGAATGTTGTTGAACAAGAAGTGTTGTCGGAACGAGTACTGCTACTTGCTTGCCATCTTGTACCGCTTTGAATGCTGCGCGAATAGCGATCTCTGTTTTTCCATAGCCAACATCGCCACAAATGATTCGATCCATTGGATATGGCCTTTCCATATCTGCCTTGACTTCATTGATCGATGAGAGTTGATCTGGAGTTTCAATATATGAAAATGAATCTTCGAGTTCGCGCTGCCATGGAGTATCCGGTGAAAATGCATACCCTGGTGAGCTTGTACGCGCCGCATAAAGCCTGATCAGTTCACCTGCAATCTGCCTGACCGCTTTGCGCGCACGCCCCTTTGCTTTCTGCCATTCACCACTACCGATGCGGTGAACTGTTGGTGATTCACCACCTACATATTTACTGACCTGCTCGAGTGAATCCGTAGGAACAAATATTCGATCCCCTGGTTGTCCACGCTTTGCAGATGCGTACTCAATGACTAAATATTCTCGAGTAATTCCTGTAACGGTTCGCTCTAGTAATTCTATATATCTACCAATTCCGTGTTGCTCGTGAACAATAAAATCACCTGCTTTTAGTTCTAGCGGATCAATACTCTGCTTTCGCTTTGATGGAAGTCTTTCTCCATCTTTGATGCTGCCCTTACTTCCAGTTAAATCTCGCTCCGTCATGATGAAAAGATCTTCACCACTCATCGAAAAGCCATGCGTTAATGATGTTGTCGTTAGATGAATTGAACCGCGCGTTGGAATAGCATCTAATTTTTCAACAATATAAACAGGTAAATCAGCGCCTCTAAAGATTCCTGCGTATCGCTCGACCATTCCATGGCCGTGTGTTGCAAATACAACGCAGTTTCCTGCCTCAAGTGCGCCAGATAGCTCTGCAATAGCACGCTCAATATCTCCTCGTAGTGGATCAATTGGAGTGCAATCGAGGAAGGTTGTGTTGGAATCTAAATCATTTCCAAATGGATTCAAACTTTGAATCTCGAAACCCATTTGAGAAATATTTTCAGCAAGGTCCTCCCATGACATATATGTCTGTGATCCGTCATGAATTGGAATATTGCCACCATAGGATGCGTTAGACCAAGAGGCTGCAAGGAATTCATCGTTAGTGGCGATGAGATCTGCCGCTCTTGATTTTATTCTTTCAAAATCAATATAGATAACCTGAGTACCTTTTGGCATTTTCTCAACGAGTGAAGAAGTTTCATCAACTAATAGCGGGATGAGTGATTCCATTCCTTCAGGAGTCATGCCTTCGCTAATTTTTACTAATAGCTCTTGAGCAGCTGGGTACTTCTCGGCTATATCTTTTGCCCGCTTCATTATTGATTCTGTAAGCAAAAGTTCGCGACATGGAAAAATCTGTACCTTTCCAACTACCGCTTTGAATGTGCGCTGATCAGCAACTTCAAAATAACTAATATCTTCAATTTCATCACCAAAGAAATCGATTCGAATTGGGTGATTACTTAGTGGCAAGAAAAGATCAACAATTCCACCGCGCACTGCGAATTCACCACGGCGTTCAACTAAATCTGTTCGAGAATACGACAGATCTGAAAGATGTCTCACTAATTCTTCAAGAGATCTCTCTTGGCCAATTTCTAGTGATACTAATTCGCGATCAGTTAGATCTTTGATTATGCGATGAATCATTCCTCGCACAGGTGTAATAACAATGGGATGCGTACTCATCTTTGTGGCATTCGCTAGTGCGTAGAGAGTGCGAACACGTTGTGCAACAGTGTCACTGCGAGGACTCAATTTTTCGTGAGGCAGAGTTTCCCATGCTGGAAATTCGAGAACATTGGCATGTAGATCTCGTAGTTCACTTGCTAAATCTTCAGCACTTCGACTCGAACTAGTAACAAGTAGCACCGGTGCATTCTTTGCACGCAGTGCGACGAGAAATGGATAGATGGGTGATGGCGCAACAATCGTTGCATTCTCATCGAGTTGATTAGTCACATATTGAGATTGGGCAAGGCGTGCGAGTATGCCGCGCATTTTGATTGCTCCCATCTCGTCGTGAAACGACTTAATGCCCCAACTCCGCGAATGGGAGGGGGCTAACGATGGTAATTCTATTGGCGTAGTAAGAAGAGCGCTAAACCTGCCATTATTACGCCATGGAGAGCATGGGCAATCGCGCGATTACTAGTTCAGTATCTATCTCCGATGATGCAGGTCTGCGCAGTGACGTCCGCCGCCTCGGAGACTTATTAGGTGAGACTCTCGTTAGACAAGAAGGACCAGAACTTTTAGCACTTGTTGAAGCGGTACGAAAAGCAGTACGTGAAGGTGGCGGCGCAGATTTATTAGCTTCACTATCGGTTGAAGATTCTGTTCAACTTGTGCGCGCTTTTAGTACATATTTTCATTTAGCAAATGTTGCAGAACAAGTTCACCGCTCACGTGTTTTAGCAGATGCACGCTCTGAAGGTGGTTCCTGGCTAACACGTGCCGTAAATAGAATAATTACAGCGCAACAAGAGCAAACACCTGGGCATGAACTCACTCGCAGCGATATTGAGCAATGGGTTAGCGAACTTATGGTTCGACCAGTTTTTACTGCGCACCCAACAGAGGCAGCACGTCGCTCTATTCTCAATAAATTAGGACGAGTTGCAGATCTTCTAGATCAAGGAAAAGATCCAAATCAAAGTGATCGCCTTGCTGAAACTATTGATCTTTTGTGGCAGACAGATGAACTTCGTCTAGATCGACCAGAGCCACTCGATGAAGCAATGAATGCTCTCTATTACTTAGATGATTTGTTCCGCCAGACTGTTCCAGAAGTTCTCAATGATTTTGCGCGTGAGATGAAGCGCTTAGATATTGAAATTCCTGTAACTGCTCGCCCACTCTCATTTGGTAGCTGGATCGGTGGAGACCGTGATGGAAATCCAAATGTGACCGCACAGGTAACTCGCGATGCAATGGTGCTACAAGTCGGCCATGCGATTCGCGTAACAATTGCTGCGATGGATCAATTGCGCCAGATGCTCTCTGTTTCAACAAAAATTACTGGCGCGACACCAGAGCTGAGTGCATCAGTTGCAGAAGATCTCAAACATATTCCAGAATTTGAAGCACGATTCAAGCGCCTCAATGTTGAAGAGCCATATCGCCTAAAAGCAACTGCAATTGTGCATCGCTTAGCAATGACTCGTGATCGCCATGCACAAGGTCGGCCACATGTTCCACATCGTGATTACAACAATATGAACGAACTACTTGATGATCTGACATTGATGCGCGATTCATTATTTGCTCATAAGGGCGAAATGATTGCTACAGGTCTTTTAGAGCGCACAATCCGCACAGTTGCAGCCTTCGGCCTCACTCACGCAACTATGGATATTCGTGAACATTCTGATGCGCATCATCACTTACTTGCCCAAGCACTGGGCGATAATGCGTATTCAAAGCGCTCACAAGAAGAACGCTTCGAAATTCTTACTGGGGTACTTCAAAAAGGTACTGCGCTGAACATAAAGTCTTTAGATGAAAACGCTCAAAAGACTTTCGATACCTTTGCCGCAATTGCAGATCTCATTGAAACCTTTGGCACACAAGCAATCGAGACATACATAGTTTCAATGACCAAGGGCGCCGATGATCTTGTTGCAGCAGTTGTCATCGCTCAACAAGCAGGCCTTGTAGATATCGCAGCGAAGAAAGCAACTATTGGTTTTGCGCCACTTCTTGAAACTGTTGCGGAGCTTCGTGCATCTGGTGAAATTCTAGAAAAACTACTTTCTAATCCAACATATCGCTCTGTTGTGGCGCTTCGCGGAGATTTGCAAGAAGTAATGCTTGGTTACAGCGATTCCAATAAAGATGCAGGAATTGCAACAAGCCAATGGGAAATTCATAGAGCACAACGAAAACTGCGCGATGTCGCAATGAAATATGGGGTGACACTTCGTTTATTCCATGGACGTGGTGGCTCTGTTGGTCGCGGTGGCGGCCCGACATATGAAGCACTCATCGCACTTCCTTGGGGCTCCGTTGATGGCCAAATAAAAATGACAGAACAAGGCGAAGTAATCAGTGATAAGTATTCACTTCCAGCACTTGCTCGCGAAAATGTTGAACTCACTCTTGCTGCTGCCCTTGAGGCAACAGTTTTGAATCGTGCGCCGCGACAAGCACCGCAAGATTTAGTGCACTGGAATGACTGCATGCAACTCATAAGTGATAGTTCTTTCAAGCAATATCGCTCACTTGTTGAGCATCCAGACTTGCCTGCATATTTCTACGCTTCAACTCCTGTTGAACAACTAGGAAATCTTTTCTTAGGTTCACGTCCATCGCGCAGACCTGATGCAACTAGTGGTCTTGGTAGTTTGCGTGCGATTCCATGGGTATTTGGATGGACCCAATCACGCCAGATTGTTCCTGGTTGGTTTGGAGTTGGAACAGGTCTCAAAGCTGCCCGCGAAGCAGGTAATAGCGAAGTTCTTGTAACAATGCTCAAAGAGTGGCACTTCTTCAATACATTTATTAGCAATGTTGAGATGACACTTGCTAAGACTGATCTAGGTCTTGCGAAGCGCTATGTTGAAACACTCGTTCCAAAAGAGCTTCAACATTTCCTCACAATCATTGAAGAGGAATTCGCACTCACTGTCTCTGAAATATTGCTTCTAACAAAGAAGACTTCACTACTCGGCGATCAACCAATTCTGGCGCGTACGCTTCAAGTTCGCGACGCTTACTTGTCACCAATACATTTACTTCAAATTAACTTGCTCAAGCGCGTGCGTGATGCTGGAGGAACTCCTGAGTCAGTTTTGAATCGAGCGCTATTGCTCACCATCAATGGTGTTGCAGCAGGACTTAGAAATACAGGTTGATTTTAGCTATTGAACTTAGTCTGAGTTTTCTCTAAACCCTCGGTAATGAGGAATTCAACAACATCTGCACCGCGATCTAAGAACTCGCCTAAATCTTTCTTCTCTTCTTTACTAAATTGCTTGAGTACAAAGTCAGCAGGATCTTGCTGACCCATTGGGCGCCCGATACCTAAACGAACTCGGTAATACTCCGCTGTCCCAAATGAGGATGTCAGAGATTTCAATCCATTATGACCATTGTCGCCACCAGCGAGTTTGCTTCGAATTGCTGCAAAGCCAATATCTAATTCATCGTGAAGAATAATTACATTTGCAGGTTCAACAGAATAAAAAGATGCAAGTGCTTTGATTGGCCCGCCGCTTTCATTCATATAACTCTTTGACTTCGCAAGAATTATTGAATGAGCATCAACGCCAACGCCTAACTTGTAGGCAGCAACATCGGTGCGTGACTTGTGAGATGAAAATTTGATTTTATGGCGCTTTGCAAGTTCATCAACAACCATCTGCCCGACATTGTGTCGAGTAGCGACATATTGATCGCCAGGATTACCGAGTCCTACAACTAACCACGTCATGGCTTAAGAGTAAGTGTTACGCGTCCTTCTTCTCTGCATCTGCAGCAGGAGCGGTTGCATCAGCATCTGCAGCAGGAGCAACAACAGCAACTTCTTCAACTACAGTTGAACGCTCAGAGAGGTGAACAACAATCATCTTTGGATCAGAGATAAGAACTACGCCAGCAGGAAGTTTTACATCCGCTGCATAGAGTGAGAGACCGGCAGCAAGACCTGTGAGGTCGAGTTCGAAGAAGCTTGGAATAGATGTTGCTTCTGTCTCAACTTCAATTGTGTGGTGGACGTGCTCAAGAATTCCATCGCGATCGTGCTCTCCAAAAGTATGAACTGGAACAGCAACGGTAACTTTTTCACCACGGCGAACAATGACAAGGTCGATGTGATCGATTGTGAGTTTGATTGGGTGGCGAACAATTGACTTAGGAAGTGTTAGTTCGGTCTTTCCATCTACAACAATGTCGAGCAAAACGTTTGATGTCTTGAGTGCAACGCCGAGTTCGCGTGCAGGAAGATTGATATGTGATGGCTTCTCACCATGACCGTAGATAACAGCAGGAACTTGACCTTCGCGACGTGCGCGACGTGATGCACCCTTACCAAATTCGGTACGACGTACACCGTTGATTGAAATCTCAGCCATTTTTTATTCTCCTGTTGTTGTAGTGAAGTCCCAGCAGGAGTTGAACCCACACCGTCGATTACGGATGAAAAAAACCCTCGCCGGAACGTGGCAAACCATACCGAAGGAGCTATCTAAGTCGCAAATCCGTGCTCAATCAGGAGTGCAAATAAGAAAGCAGCCAACGCAGTGAACGTAAAACGCAGAGTGAACGAAGTTGGGCTGCGACTTATATTGCTTACGAATGACCATCGAAGAGGCTGGTAACTGAGCCATCTTCAAAGACTTCGCGAATTGCTCTGGCAAGTAGTGGAGCAATCGATAGAACAGTAAGGCCATCAAAATGCTGATCTTCACTAATTGGCAAAGTATTTGTAATAACAACTTCACTAGCACGGCAGTTCTTGAGGCGCTCTACTGCTGGCCCTGAAAGAACTGCATGTGTTGCCGCAACAATTACTTCTGTTGCTCCTGCTTCAAAGAGCGCATCTACTGCTTTTGTAATTGTGCCTGCAGTATCAATCATGTCATCGATTACTACGCATGTTTGGCCTACAACATCACCAACGACGCGACCGACAACAGATTCATTTGGAATACGTGGGTCGCGTGTTTTATGAATAAATGCGATTGGGCATCCACCGAGTAAGTCTGACCAACGCTCTGCAACACGTACTCGACCAGAATCTGGTGAAACAATTGTTAGTCGCGAGCGATCTACTTTGCTACCGACATAATTGGCAAGCATTGGTAGTGCAAAGAGATGATCTACTGGGCCATCAAAGAAACCTTGAATTTGTGAAGTGTGTAGATCGACAACCATCAAACGATCCGCACCTGCTGTTTTGAAAAGATCTGCCATCAATCGCGCAGAGATTGGCTCACGTCCGCGGTGCTTCTTATCTTGACGTGCATAACCGTAGAAAGGTGCAACAACTGTGATGCGCTTTGCTGATGCTCGCTTGAGTGCATCGACCATGATGAGTTGTTCCATGATCTGCTTATTTACTGGAGTTGAATGACTTTGCAGAACGAATGCATCGCAACCGCGAACACTTTCTTCGAAGCGAACAAATATTTCACCATTAGCAAAGTCATATGCCGATGTTGGTGTGAGTGGAATGCCTAACTCTGTTGCTACTTCATCTGCTAACTCTGGAAATCCTCGACCGGTAAAGAGTCTTAGTCGCTTCTCGGAGGCGAGTCGGATTTCGCTCATTGGAGTCAGCCTTTCTTCTCGCTCTTTGCTGCAGCTTCTGCAGATTTTGTTCCTGCGCGCTTACGCAAGACCCAGCCTAAGACATTTCGTTGGCGTGATCTGCCAACTCCCATCGCGCCTGCAGGAACATCTTCAGTGATTACTGATCCAGCAGCTGTATATGCACCATCTCCGACTGAAATTGGTGCGACCAACATTGAATCACTTCCAATTCGAACATGATCTCCAACAGTGGTGCGATGTTTATCTACGCCATCGTAATTGACGAAGATTGTTGCAGCGCCGATATTTGTGCCGACACCGATAGTGGCATCGCCCACATATGAAAGGTGTGGAACTTTAGAGCCCTCACCAAGAGTTGAATTCTTCATCTCAACGAAAGCACCAGCGCGAGTATGTGGACCAAGGTCTGTGCCTGCGCGCAAAAATGTAAATGGACCAACGCTTGCCTCCGCGCCAATCGCACTTGCGGTGCAATAGGACTCGATAACGCTAGCCCCAGCACCAACCGTGCAATCAATCAGTGTTGTGCGGGGGCCAATGACGGCCCCTGATTCAATCTTTGTATTTCCAGCAATCGCACTTCCTGGAAGCAGTGTTACATCATTTGCAATAGTGGCTGTGACATCGACCCATGTAGTTGTTGGATCGGTAATGGTTACTCCAGATTTCATGAGATTATCATTGGTTCTGTCGCGAAGAAGTGCGGCACTCTCTGCAAGTTGTACGCGATCGTTGACACCTAGGATTTCAATAAAATCATCAATTATGACGGCAGCAATTGATGCACCATCATTTCGCATAATTTCAAGAACATCGGTGAGATAGAGCTCGCCTTGTGAATTTGAATCACTGAGTTTGCCAATTGCACCTGCTAATAGTTTGCCATCAAATACATAGACACCTGAATTAATTTCGAAGATCATCTTCTGATCATCATCGGCATCGCGCTCTTCAACAATGCGAAGAAGTTCGCCATCATCGCTGCGAATAATGCGACCATATCCCGTTGGATCTGGGTGTTCCGCGGTCAGAACGCTTGCGCCAAATTTTCCGTTGTGATGAACTTCGAGTAATTGTGCGAGTGAATCACTTGTAAGCAGTGGTGTGTCACCAGCAAGAATAAGTACCGTGCCTGTTGGTGCACCTGCTGCGAGCGCCAATTGTGTTGCATGACCTGTTCCACCGCGACGTTCCTGAAAGATTGTTCGAGCTTTCGGTGCAATCTGCCCAATATGTTCTTCAACTTGCTCGCGCCCAGCGCCAACAACCACAGCTAAATCTTTGGGTATGAGTTCGGTGACTGCATGGATCACATGGCCGAGAAGCGTTCGACCGCAAATGGAGTGAAGGACTTTAGGAGTTGCAGATTTCATTCGCGTGCCTTCACCCGCCGCTAAGACGATGATATGAAGATCGCTACTCACAGTACGGAGTCTAATCGCTCCGCCACCAGGTATCGATCCTGGACCCTGGGCTTCAAAGGCCCATGTGCTAGCCACTACACAATGGCGGAACCCGTATTCTCCCCCATTACGGGTAGTGCTCGTGACCACTAGCCTTAGGGATTGACCATTCTTTCTTAGAATTTTTGCTCGAATACTTGAAATGCGAGGGTGGCAATGCGTGATGAAGTAGAGAGACTCCTCACCGCGTGGAAGCGCGAACGACCTGATCTCGATCTCACACCCCTTGCTGTGCTTAGCCGAATATCTCGAATTTCACGCCAACTCGATATTGCTCGCAAAGATGCATTCGCAGAACTTGAAACATGGGGCTTTGATGTTCTAGCAGCTCTTCGTCGTGCAGGTGTGCCATATCAATTATCACCGAGTCAATTGATGCAAGAGACAATGGTGACAAGTGGAACTATGACGAATCGCTTAGACCGTTTAGAAGAGTTAGAACTTATTACGCGCCAACAAGATCCTGATGATGGTCGAGGCTCATTAGTTAAACTTACTCGGGCAGGATTGCGCGCAGTTGATAATGCACTCGAAGAATTACTCGCTCATGAAAGAGATATTTTGAGTGGTCTAACTCGTGAAGAAAAAACTCAATTAGCGCAACTACTTAGTTTGCTCGCAGCCGATATTATCAATCTATAAAACGACTAGCGAGTTTCAAGAACTTTTGCACCGTGCACAGGACCAAATGCCCGTGCAACACTGCCAACAACTCCACTCGCTGTTAGCGCGACTGCAAGATCCAACCCTTGTTCTTCGTTTTCCACTAAGAATGCAACTGTTGGGCCAGAGCCAGAGACTATTGCGCCAAGTGCTCCATATTCTTCACCAACATCGAGAACTAATCGAAGCGCTGGGCGAAGTGAACATGCTGCTGCTTGTAGATCATTAACTAGTGATGCTCCTACAGATTTTGGATCTGAGGCTAATAGCGCTTGCATGAGCGCTTCATTTGTTTGAGGTTCACTAATTTGTAGACCAGTACGTAAGCGATCGCACTCACCGTAAACAGCAGGTGTTGAAAGTCCGACAGTACTCAGCGCTAAAACCCAGTGATACGTGCCCCGTGAAAGCGCCGACGTGAGTTGATCTCCATGTCCACGGCCAATTGCTGTTCCGCCACTCAGCATGAATGGAACATCGCTACCGAGTTTGGCCGCACTCTCTGCCATCTCCTCACGAGACATTCCTAATGAATAGAGAGCATCTATTGCAACAATTGTTGCCGCAGCATCAGCGCTTCCACCAGCCATGCCTCCGGCAACAGGAATAGATTTCTTAATATCTAACTTTGCATCAATATCTAAATCAAATTCTTTACCCATAAGAATTGCAGCTTGTGCAGCTAAATTCGTTTCATCGGCTGGAACACCATGTGTGTGATCACCACTAATCGATATAACTAATCCATGGCCCGGTTCTGCAAGCGTAAGAGTAATTTCATCAAAAATAGAGATTGCTTGAAAGACGCTTACCAAATTGTGGAATCCATCAGATTCGCGCGGGCCAACAGAGAGTTGCAAATTCACTTTCGCTGGTACGCGAACTGTTACAGATCTGACTGGCATAAGGAAACTCTATTACTTTGTGGTTTTGTTATCTGGGGATGCAAGTGCAATCGCGCAAAATTCTGAAATCTCTAGCGCTTCACCGCGAAGGGTTGGCTCGATTCCCGCTTTTGTTAGCACCTCTTCAGCCAGAGCTGATGAACCATAGAGAGATGAGAGAGCGGATCTAAGCATTTTGCGACGCTGGGCAAATGCTGCATCAATAATCGTGAAAACTTTCTTTCTAAGAACTTCATCACCTGGTGTTGTTCGTCTTGTAAAAGAAACTAACTTTGAATCTACATTAGGGGCAGGCCAAAAAATAGAACGAGAAACTGATCCTGCGCCTTTGACTTCAGCCCACCATGCAGATTTCACACTTGGAATTCCATAATCTTTACTTCCGGGAGATGCAGCAAGTCGATCTGCAACTTCTGCTTGCACCATTACAACACCAGAGCGAAGAGTTGGAACTTTCTCGAGCAGATGTAGCAAGACGGGAACAGAGACGTTATATGGCAAGTTTGCAACAAGAACTGTGGGATCAGAGATAAGAGTTGAGATACCAAGTGCATCTTGATTGATAACAGTGAGGTGATCTGCTCGCTCGCTATGAATTGCAGCAGTCAAAGGCAACTGCTGAGCTAAACGAGGATCAATTTCAACTGCAACAACTGAGGCTGCTTCCTCAAGTAAAGCCAGAGTGAGTGAGCCAAGTCCTGGCCCAATTTCAAGTGCAATATCGGTACTTGTGACACCTGCGATTCGAACAATTTTTTTGCATACATTGGAATCGATAACAAAATTTTGTCCAAGGGATTTGGCGGGTTTGAGGCCGATTGCCTCTGCTAATTCACGAATCTGTGCTGCACCAAGCAAGGTCATGAACTTCTCGCAAATGAACCAAATATTCTTTCGCCATTCTCACTGAGTGCATTGGCTAATTCGCCGAGATCTTGATTTCGTTCTGTCGCCATTGCGCGCACGATAGTTGCAATCTGTGCAGGGGTATTGAGTGCGCCGCGATGAGGCATAGGAGAAAGAAATGGCGAATCAGTCTCAACTAATAACTGGTCGATCGGTACAAGCTTTACCGCTTCGCGAAGTGCGGGTGCATTCTTGAATGTAAGAGTTCCGGCAAAAGAGAGAATATAGCCGCGTTCTATACAGGTTTTTGCCATTACTTCATCGCCAGAAAAACAGTGAAAGATAGTTTTCTCTGGGGCGCCAACCTCTAGAAGAACTGAAAGAACGTCATCGTGTGAATCGCGATCGTGAATTACTAGCGCTTTACCTGTTTTTTTAGCTAATTCAATATGCCACTTAAAGGAATCTTGTTGCACTCCGCGTAATTCAGGAGGTGTTCGAAAATAATCTAATCCCGTCTCACCAATTGCGCGAACTCGTGGGTGTTGGGCAAGTGTTTCGATAATTTTCAAATCTGCTGCTAAATCTTTTACAACTGGTGCTTCATTAGGGTGAAGTGCAACTGTTGCAAGAATTGCGGTATCCCATTTTGTTGCAGCATCGACGCACCATTGCGACTGCTGCGCCGAATATCCAACTTGCACAATACGATCAACACCAACGCTGCGTGCCTCTTCAATTACTTCACCAACTTCGACTGAATCCGCAGCTGTGTTAGTAATAATTTCTAAATGCGCGTGTGCATCTATGGTTGCAACAGGCAGTGGTTCTGGAAGTGGTGCTCGAGGGCGATCTATATCTCGATTGTGGCGATCAGCCATAATTCTTAGGCATTCGTTTCTAAACGTGGAAAGAGAACAGGAGTCTTTGTAACACGCGCACCCGCTGGTAATTGACCCCATGTAGCGACATCTGAAATCTTCTGATTCGCAATTGAACCAAGTTTTTCTTGCGCTCCGAGGCTCTCCCACAAAATCTCACAGGTTGCTGGCATCACTGGATGCAATAAAACTGCTAAAGCACGCAGTGATTCTGCAGTGTTGTACAAAACTTCTTCAAGTTCCTTTTTATTTGCTGGATCTTTTGCCAATATCCAAGGCTCTTTCTCTGTTACATAGCCATTCACTTTCTTACAAAAATCCATAATCGCGTTGATACCGCCTTGAAAATCAAGGGCGCACATTGAAGCATCAGCTTTTTCGACAGTGGCAGCAAGAACGGATTTCAGTGTTTCATCGCTACTGACTGCTGGCAGTATGCCTTCGCAGTACTTTTCAATCATGGCTGCTAAGCGGGATGCAAGGTTTCCAAAGTCATTTGCGAGTTCAGATGTGTATCGCGCACTCATATCTTCCCAAGAAAATGAACCATCGCTACCAAATGGAATTGCGCGCAAGAAGTAATAACGGAAAGCATCAACGCCGAAGTGGCTAGTGATATCACTTGGTGCGATACCTGTGAGCTTGCTCTTGCTCATCTTTTCGCCCGCAACAAGTAACCAGCCATGTGCAAAAACTTTCTTAGGGATACCTACTCCAGCAGCCATCAACATTGCTGGCCAAATAACCGCGTGAAAGCGCAAGATATCTTTACCAACAAGGTGGACATCTGCTGGCCATGTTGCGGCAAATTTCTTTCCGCCTTCAGAATCTGGGTTATCAGTTAGTCCAACTGCAGTTG
>Ga0209596_1001879_pt1 | contig 17686 bp, 20 predicted proteins | sample M_130807_MF_Meta_FD_187314 | JGI IMG/M metagenome (GOLD analysis project Ga0209596, IMG submission 187314) | Freshwater microbial communities from Lake Montjoie, Canada to study carbon cycling - M_130807_MF_MetaG (SPAdes) (version 2) | ecosystem: Environmental > Aquatic > Freshwater > Lake...
CCGTCCAGCCAGCAGCCGCATTGATTGCAACGATGCGCGAGTCCATTAGCCGAGACGGTCATAAATTCACATTGCAAACAGATTGCCATTCGGGCTTTAAGAGTTTCGGATTCGACTTTGATGGCTTTATTTTGTGCGGTTGCTGCTGCGATGCGGTAAACCGCGGCGGCTGCGTTTGCTGCCATCGTCACCACGCTTGGCGTTTTGCAGTTGCATCCCATGATTAACAATATTGAACAATCAAATGCCAATAGACCGTGCCGCTGGTCGGCTCTGGGTATTGCGGAATCTGGTTCCCCGTGCCGCTGGCTGGGACCGTAATGCCTGGCGGGACTCCGTAATAACCTGCTGCGACGGATACGCCCGAGATGGTGGTGGCGGTAAGGACTCGGACTGTCTGGCCTGTGGTGTAGGATGATGCATTGGAATAATTGCCCATGTATCCGCCGCCACTTGTCGCGCCATTGCCAACACCGGCATTGGTCAGGTCAATCGTCGCCACCCAGCCCAGTGGTCCCATTTGAACGTCCGAATCGGTCAGGATGGTTTGATTGTCGGCGCTGTTGATTGTCTTAATCTGAATCTTCGGATTGTAAAAACAATTCAGCAAATCAACCACCTTTCCGCGCCAGTCCTTGCCGATGTAAATCCCCGGATTGGTTGGAACCGCAAACTTTTGGCCTTTTAAATTTTGGGTTTTTTGGGCCATAAACCTTATTGAGCCAGAACGTATTCGGAGATTCGGCAGACAATGTTGCCTTCGTAATCCTGCAAACGGGAGTCGGTGATGCGGTATTGGCCGTAGGTGCTGCCATTGGTTGTGCCGTCCCAGACCGATGGCGCCGAGCTTGTCCATTCGCTGCTGCCGCTGACATAGGCCGAGGCATTTGAAATCCAAGTTTGATAGTTTGCGGTGTTCGGGACCGTCTCCAGCCAGCCGCCGGTTCCTCCAGATTTGACTAGGCCGGTGACTTCTGAAGTTGAAAGGGTTGAACCTGAAAACAGGAATTGCCAGCGATGCCTGGACAAGGTTGGAATCTTCGCCTTGCTGGTAACCAAAGTAATGGCCGAGCCGCCCGAGTCCAAAACGCCCGCGCCCGTTAGGACGCCAGCAGGGTCAACCACGAAGTAATCATACCGCAGCCGGACCGTGCAATTCACGGGTTTGGGGTCGCGGACGCCGCCATTGTAATTCGTATCGCGGATGCCCGGGAATGTCACCGATTGAGTTTGAAAGTCATCCCAACTGGCTGGAACCCGAGCAAAGCTGCCGGTGAATTTTCCCATCCCGGCCATCGTGGCCGATGGCTGGGAAAGTCTGGTCAGGATGGCATTGGCATCGGCTAGTCCAAACGTGGCGCCGCTGGACGCATTGGACTGCGTGTTCTTTGCAGCTGGCGGGAAGCTGGACAAGACCATCTCAAACTCTTGGTCAAATGCGTAAGCCTCAAACTGAATTGGGCAGGACTCGGGCAGCGGGTAACGGCGCGTTGCCGGCCCGGCTGGGCGGGCATTGGTCTGGACGGCGCTGCGATAGGGCAGGGCGTTTGGTGCGGTAAAAGTTGGCATATTATTTTGCGTCGGATATTTTGATGCCCGAACCGATTGCTGTTGCTAAAAGTTTTTGAATATCTTTTTGCGCTGCATCCAATGAAATTTTCATTGATTCAATGTCCTGTCCCGGCAATTTTACGCCAAGTTTTTCCATTGTTTTTTCTGCCGCATTCATTCGGTTCTGTGCGGCTTCGGCTTGGGCGGTTGTGCCATAAACTCTAGAATATTGTTGAGCGTATTTAGCCGCTAAGAATTCCCTTGCCGCTGCACCAGCTTTGCCGGTTCCTTTTGTTAAATCAAATTGCCCGCCTTCTCCATACATTGCAGACCGTTCTTTTGCAAATTGTTTGCCTGCTAAATCTTCAACGCTGACCGATTCAAAGTTAATTGCTCCAATCTTGTTTTTAATATCGTCGCGTTTTCCAATTGCTGTTGATAATTGCTCTTTGATTAACTGCGCTGATTTTGCCGCTGCGGCCTGCGTTTTCATTTGCACCTGAAACGCTGCGTCCAATGTTGCAAATTTTGCGTCTGCCGCATCTTGTTCGGCTTTTTTTACTTTTTGAATTGCTTGTAAGTTTTTTTCTGTATTTGCGGCTTGTTGCGCTTGTAAATCATCCAAATTTTCACCGTAATATTCTGCTGCCGATGCTGTCCATCCCAATAATTTTCCGCCCCAAATGGTTAGGGTATTATTGTAATCTTCAATTTGGTCTTTTGCATCCGCCAATCTTTTGACATCCGCAGCCGCCAGTTTATCGGCTTGGTCCACCATGTTCTTTAATTGCGCTGCTCCACCCGACAAAACGCCGGTCAGGTTTTTGCCAGATTTGCCAAGCAGTTCAAAAGCTGCCGCGGCCCGCTGCGCTGGGTCCGGGATTGCTTTAATTCTATCCGCAATTAAATAAAACATTCCTTCCACGTCTAATTTAGAAATGTCCGACAATGTAATGCCAAACTTTTGAAATGCTTTAATTGCTGTTTCGCTTCCATCTTTTGCCGAACCAAGCCGCACCGCCAGCTCTCCAATCCCGCGATTGAACGTCTCCTGCCCGCCGACAGCATCGCGCTTGGCCACCTGCTGCATCCCCTGTAAGAAATCCGTTCCAACTCCAAGGTTGTCTGCGCGGTCTTGGATTTCATCAAACTTATTCAGAACCTTGTTCATTGCTCCCAAGATAGCAACGCCAGAAAACGCCTGGACAAACATGGTTTTCATGTTGTCCAATCCAGACTTCACGGACGCATTAGCCTGAGCCATCCCGGTCTTAATGCCGTCCGCGCTCATCCCCAGCCGCAATAAAATTTCTTCTGTGCTTGTTGCCATATTATGCAGCTTTGTTTAATTCGCCAAGCCACGCATCAATCTTGGGCTGGCTTAATTTATTGTGAAAAGTCATTTCTGGATGCTCGTGTTTTTGATGCGCTCGGATTAATTGAAAAGCAATTTTCAATGGAACGTCCATTGCGTTTGGCCTGCCAGTAAGTTTTCTAATCAAATTGCGCCAGATTGAATTCTCCCACACGTCAATTTCCAAACCGTAACCGCGATGAAAGAACCCAACAATGGACGCCGCGGTTGAGTAATAGTTTTTCTGGTCGCCTTCTTTAATGTTTTCGCTTGAATCTAAGAACGCTTCTTCGATGTATTCAATTATTTCTTGCACCGTTTTCTGTGCATTGCATTTGAGGATTTGACCGTGGGTCTTGTAAAATCTCTTCTTTGCTCTTTCGTTTCCAATTTTAAACGATGGCGAAACAATCCAAAAAAACATCATTATATCGGCCGCAATATCTGGCTTTGTAATCAAAACATCGGCAGGAAGTTTTGATAAAAACGGGCTTCTAACCATTCCAAGCCATTGAACCATCCGCAAAGTTAATGGCATTACCGGCAATCCGTTAATTCTTTCCTCAATCCCAAGGAAGGGCGTTGCGCGAATTAAGTCTTCACGCAACGCCGCTTCCAGATATCCGGGACAATCACGATTGAATTCAACGACAGGCACAATTACACGGTGTAACGGGCGCTGTTTTCAATGTCTTCCGTGCAAGTGATGCTGTAAGCCCAAGGCGAACCGGCCGTCTCATCTTTGGAAATGTCCGAGATGATAAAGCGGTTCGTGCCAGCCGCGGCCAGAGTGGTGATAACCACGTCCACGGCTTCATTAAAATAATCGCCGGGAATCGGAGTGGCCTGACCGAGGGCTGATTTCACTTGAAGTTTTCCAGACACGGTGCGGGCGGAGCGGACAATGGCCATGTCGGTATCTTCGCCGGACGTCCCTATGCGGCGGACGACTTTGCCGGGTGCGCCGATGGTGAAATTTTCTACGAGATACGTTCCGAGGCTGGTCGGAGAAGCTCCGCCGCCAGCTGTGCTGCCGTCGCCGCGGTAAATCGTAATTGTTCTGGTGTTAATCGGAACCGCTGAACTTGTGTAGGGCGTTCCGTCTGGTGCTGTATAAGTAGGCATAGGGTGTTAGGGTGTTGAATTGTCGTGTTGTTATCCGATGGCCGCGATTGACTGTTCGTGGACACCGAAAGTGAGAACGTAGCTTAATTGGCTACCGTAAAATCCTTCCGCCGCATTGATTTGGGTTGAGTGGTTATTGGCCACGCAATACGCCAGTTGGTAAAGTGCGCTGTATTGATTCGCGCCGATGGCCTGTGCCGGGTTGGCCAGCATCGGGACAATCATCTCGCCCAGGGCCGTTACGGTTGAGCGCAGGGCAACGTGTGCGGTGTAGTTTGGTTCGGTGATAACTTCCAGCATCAAATTGGCCTTCCACATATTGTTCCGAAGCGCCCCGTTTCCATCCACAATCCCATGCGGCACGGTGGTGGCCGGGCTAATGCCGGACAGATAACAAGCCACGCGCGGAATGGCTTTTTGGAATACCGCCGCATCAAAGGCGGTCAGCATTGCCGGTTTGGTCGCGTCCGGGACCCAGTTCTCCTTCGTGTCGTCGTTCTCGTCAGGCGGCAGCGTGAATAATCCAGTCCCGACGAAGTACGACTGGATGGCCTTTTCCACAAGGCTGAAATCGTAAAGACTGGCGTATGATGCGGGTGAAATCATTTAGGTTGTAGGGATGCTTTGCGGCTTAAATACGCGGCCGGTGTTCCAGTCGTATGTATGGCCTGCCATGATTTTTTTAAGTTTGGCAATGGATATCCTGCATCGCGCTTGATAGGCGCGAATGATGGCTGAATTTATCCTTTGATTTGAGACAACGCCGGGTGCGCGTGAGCCAAATTCAATAAAGGGATTTGAAACGCTATGCTCTTGCGAACGATTCAAGATTGCTTTGCCGCTAACAAGTCCGCTGAAATGGCGCGAAACCCAAGACGGGACCGAATTCCAGCTTCCCAATTCGCTGGCCGTGTATCCAAATGATGCTTTTAACTCGCCAGCTTTTTGTTTGATTGATTTAACAACGCCCAGAACCACCGAAGACTTGGTGATAACTCTCTCAATTTTGTAAATGCTTTGCTGATTTGTTCCTTTGCCGCGGGTTCCAATTAAACGCCAGGCATCGCGCTTCTTATTTGAGCGCCGCATTATTTCTTTGCCTGCTGCAATGTCCAATCCGGGCATGAAGTCTTCAGGGTCATCGCCGACAAGTGCGCTGCCGCCTTTGTGTTTGTAAGCAAAAAGCCATTTGATATCGCCGGTTCCCGCCCTGCTGCCAGTAAAGACTCCAACTTCTGGCTGAATTGAAAAGAACGTCTGATTTGCTTCTGATTTAATTTTAGACTCGGCCTTGCCAAGACTTTTTGGACCAAGTTGGGTGGCAATCTCTTTTGCCAGTTGGCCGGTTTCAATCTTTAGAAATCGCTGCGCGTCGCCATCCCCGGCTTTACCCTGTCCAAGCAAGGCGCCGAATAATTGGGATTGGAATTCATTCAATCCGCGCAGGTCAGTCTGAACGGTTAAATTCATTTCAACTTGGCATCGGGCGCAAGACGTTCAAACGAGTCGCTTAAAACTTTTACTTTCAAATCATACCAGTCCGACGGGTTTGGGTCGGGCTTGGTAAAGATGGCGTTCAGCTCTTCGGCCAGAATCGGACGCAGGCGGATTGCCTGTTCCACAAGTCCGATAATCAAAGCGATGGTGGCTGGGTTCATATTTTAACGCCAAATGAGCGAATCAGGTTTAGCACGTCCAGAACCGTCTGGCTCATGTTCATCGTGGCCGTTTGAAACGCGGCAGCATAAACGTGATTGGTCCCGCCGGTCTCGGCATACACGGCCCCGGCATCGCAGACAACGGCCGCGGCGAGCTGGTATTTGCCATACGCATCCCGGACCGCTAGGTTCTGGGCCACGGTGGTTTTGCCGGCCTTGGCAAACTCGTTATAGGCCACAATGGCCGTCTCAACGCTGACCGCCGTGGTGCTGGCGCTGACGTAGGCGATGCGCTGCGGGGTGTAATGGCAGCCCACCAGTACCAAACAGGCTCCAAGGGCTATCAGAAGCGTTTTAAGTGGCATCCTCATTTGGGTTGATTGGTTCCGAACCAAATAGCCGACAACGTGCCTTTGATACCGCGCCCATTCATCAGCGCGTAAATCGCCCTGGTAATCATCGGGCTGACCGAAATAAGGACCAGCAGGACGGGTTTGTATTTGTCGGGGACGATGTTAAGCAATGTGTCCATAGGCTATTTATTCCACTTTTTAATGATGCTAGCCACGGTCATGCAAGCCGCGCAGAAACCGGCAATTCCGCAAGCAAACGAAATCCATTCATTGCTGGCATGAAGCGTAACCGACCCGAGAAACCCAACGCCTGATGCGGCGGTCCCGGCCGTATGTTTGATAATGTCGTCCATGCCTATTTCAATTTTATGGCCACGATGAACTTGCCGTCCTGCTCGTAGAGGTACACGGAGGACAGGTTGGCGGTGGTGATGGGCACACTAGCCGTAACGCCTCCCGCCTGCACCGCAGCGATGATGCCCGCCATCTGTTCGGGCGAGAGCGTGATGGGGTCAACTGTGGTCACGGTCTGGGTGGTCACGGTGATGGACGGGAGCGGTTGCGGCTCGGCTGGCTCGGCTGGCGCTGAATCAACAACGGGCGCGGCTGGCTCGGCGATGGGCGCAGTCGGTTCGGCAACAGGCTCGGTCGGCGCGTCTTGGGCGCGGAGGGTTAGAGCGAGGGCAAGGAGGAGGAGGATAGAGTGTTTCATAAAATTAGTAGGCTTCTAGTTTAACGCCCATGCAGTGAATTTGGTTTGTTAAAATTCCAGAGCCGGTTGCAATATTTAATTGCCCATACCAAGCTGTCGTATTTGGATTAATTGAAAATGTACAGGTTCTTGGATTGATACCATTTGTAAAAGTTCCAACATTAAGAGCAACATAAGGAGTAGCTCCAAAAAAAGAATTTAAATCTTGATACCTCATATAAACATCAAAGTTGCCTTTTACCGTTGTTTTCGATGCAACAAAATAAACTGTAATATTTAGATTTGTATATCCATAAGTCATTTGTGGACTTATTCTTAAACCAAATCCAGTATAAGCTGAATTAAGTGCAAAAGCATATTCGTTAAGAGATGAATTTGTAAAATACGCAGGATAGGAAGCCGCTTGGACGAGATAATATGAGTTCCAGCCATCCGCAAACTGTTCTGCTCCAATATAAGTAATGATGTTAGTCGCAACCACGGCAGATGATTTGATATTTGTCAATCCGCTTCCATTGCCCGTCAGAACGCCATTGGTCAGGCCCACGCCGCCCACCTTGCCATTACCATTTACGTCCAGCGCGGTCTGTGCGCCGACGGAAAGGCCTGTGAGGGTCGGGCTGGCGTTATTGGTGACGGCTGCTGCGATGGTGGCAAGCTGGCCCGATGTGAGGTTGGTCACTGTGGACGGGGCAAATGCGGTTGAATTAGAATAAGCCGCCGTTCCGAGGCCCGTTATTCCAGTCGAAGGGATGTTAGTTAGGCCAGTCCCGTTTCCGGTAAATGTGCCAACATAGTTTTGATTTGCTGACGGAATAGTTCCAACAGTTATGTGCGTGACGTTGCCATTGCCAATCAAGAAACGCCAAGTCGGATTGCCAGATTTTGAGGTGACATACCAGCGCAAAAGCAACTGCGGACTATTGGTCAAATTCACATTTAGATAATCCGTATTGGTCATGGCAATTGCCAAGTTGACGGGAACGGAAATGGACGAGCTGTAAGTATTGTCCGAAGAATATCCAAGTTGCACGATTGTTCCGTTAGTATTATATAACCACATTTCAGGATGCGCCGTAACAGAACCGCCGCCAGTTATCTGGACGTAGGTATAAAGGTTAATCGGAACGGACTGGATGTAGGAGATGGAATTGGTCTGGAGCCGAGCCGTAAAATACGTCCCGTTTGTGAACGATGAGATAGTGTTGGTCTGGGAGTTTACTGAATTCGCCACCACCATCGTTGAGGGAGTGCCGACATTGGTTATTGAAATGCCCGAAGAATTGGTCGAGAAATACAAATCAAAGTTAGCCGCCATTACAGATTGTACGTATTCAGCGGTTACAAACTCATTTGCAAGCGGGTCGAGTCGGCTGGTCGATACATCGTAGGCGTGGTTGGTGACGTAAAGATTATCGGCAATGAAGACGTTGCTTAACATTGTGGCCGAATTGGTCACGGTTATGGACGCAAAGTTGGTTGGCGTTACAAGGTTTGTCAGGCCAGAACCATTGCCGGATATTGAGCCAAGGACGGTGACGGTTCCATTCAGATTAATTTTGCCATCCCGGTATCCGCCAGAACCTGTTCCAGCGGCAATGTTGACATCCGAACCGCGTCCGTAAACAGCAGGGTCGCTGCTGTCGCCGTAACCATTTCCGGCTTGAATAGATAAATCGGCGGCGTTGTTTTGCGCTCCGTAGGATGTTCCAGTTGCAATGCTGACTGTTCCGCCGGGGCTATTGGGACCGGCGTTATCTCCACCGCCCGACTGAATGTTAATTCCGGCTCCATCAATACTGTTCCCTGTTTGATTAATATTAAGCGTTCCTGTTGAGTTAAAGAGAGTGCCTTGAATGTCGGCATTCCCAAACGTGGTAAAATTGCCAAATGCAGTTAGGATTCCAGCGTAAACACTGCCACCATTTGTGGCGATGTTTACCGTTCCTCCCGTGCCAGTTCCGTACTGACCGCCACCGCCATTGGCAATGCTAACCGTTCCTCCTGTGCCGGGAAACGACGAGCCGTAACCACCCTGACCAATGCTCACAGTCCCGCCAACTCCGCCATGACCCAGCGTTCCATTACCGTTTTGACCAGCAGATATGCTAACTGTCCCGCCATTACCACCTGTTCCGGGGCTTAATGACGGACTGCCACCAGATGAAATTGAAAGAGCAAGCCCATTGCCTCCTGTTGCGCCAGTTCCAGTTGCGTTGGTTCCGCGATTAATGTCATTGGTTACAATAATAGACGCAAAATTGGTAGGGACTGGCGCGGCAGGTGCGGACGCATTTATTACAAGCAACGCGCCGTTCGTCGTAATGACAATATTAGTTCCAGCTGCAATGCCGTAAGAATTGGTCCAGACAAACGTGCCAAGATTGGTGGCAAGGTTCGCAACAAAATTGAAAGAGTAGGTGTTGGTGTCGTAAGGCGGAACCAGAATCTTTGTAACCGGAGTTGCCACGCCATTAACCGTTCCGAAGTCCACGTTGTAAATCCCGCCCAATAAAACCACCGAAAAAACTGAATTGGTTGAGCTGACAGTTTTGGCCAAATCCATCACGGTGTAATTGGTTCCGTTATAAATCACCGCCTGCGGGGTGGACTTTGGGCTGATTTTAATGGTGCGGTCAATGCCGCCGCCGTAAATGTCCATTAAATTACCGACGATTGTGGCCGCGCCAGCTTGGGACAGGATTAAAATGGATGCGGCAAACGCCAGGATAAACTTGGAAAATTTCATTTAGATAGAATCTTTGTTGGTAATCTTCATCGCGCCAAAGTCCACTTGGGTGCTGATAGGGTTGTCCGAGCGCCGCAAAATCCTGAATGTGTTGCCCAATGCCGTCACCAAGTCGTTCAAATTGAGAGTAGCTGAAACCACGCGGTCCCGAATGTGGAAGATAACCGATTCCCGAGGGTCGCGTCCGAGCGTAACATTTAACTCCATGTCGGCCACCGGCTCAACTTCAGCTTTAAAATAAGTGGACGTGCGAAGCGCAACGCAATCATCGCCGAAAGTAACTTCTCGGTCCTGCAAAGTGTCGGTGATGATGTCGCGAATCTCGCTCATGTTAGAAAAGGCCGCGCGGAGAAAATGAAAAAACTCCGCGCGGCCATCGTGGTCGCGTGTATTAAGGCGCTTGGGTCTTCAACAACCACGCAGCGTAGTTGTTGGTGATACGGGAATTTGCACCGGCAGCTTCTTGGTAGATATACAGCTTCAATCCGCCATTAGAAGCAATGACGTTGGTGGCCGTATAAAACACTGTTGAACCGCTGATGTTCGCCGTCAGGGTGATGGCGTTGTTGGTGTCCAGCTGGGTGGCAGACACGCCATACGCAGCTTTAAACGTCACGTTGGTGGTGCTGGCCGAATCAGCCGACGACACGCCAAACAGGAAGCGGACGTTCTGCTGACCAGACGCATCAACCAGCAACGGAGACGCCAGATTGGTCGTGCCAGTCAAGGTCGCGGGCAGGCTCAATGTCTGCGGTCCCGATTTAGGTTCAGCCGCATAGCCGACAATGGCCAGCGACAAAATGGAAGCAATGAGTAATTTCTTCATGGATTTAATTAGTTAAGAATTGTGTCGGGTTAGTCACTTCCCCGACGATGTTAATTAGCCGCGGACGATGGCCAGAGCGGTGTTGTCCAGCACGTTAGCGCCAAACATGATGTCGTAGGACATATAATAGGTCCGAGCATTGAGGTCGAACCACATATAAGCCGCGATGGGCAGTTCCACGCCGGGGATGACGCCGGTGCTGACCGACAGGATTCCGCCGGGGATGGCCGTCTGGTCAATGAGCGGGAGACCAGCGATGACGCCGAGCGCCTGCGGGTCGCAAGCAAAACCGCGGACGTTGGAATCAGCCGTGCTGAACTCGGTGTTCAGGAACAGGTTGTCCCAGCCGAAGATGTTCTGCCAATGGGCGCCCTTGACGGTGCCTTCGGCGGCCACCTGGAAGAACGTCGGCACGTTGGTCAGGCTGGCCACATATTCGCCATCCAGAACCAAGTTGCGGCTGTTCGCTTTCTTCAGCTGGCCCCAGAGCGTCTGGGTGTCACCGAAGCCGAAGTTGCTCGCGGCCTTGTCAATACCGGCCAGACCACCAGTAGAATTGGTGTAGTTGGCGGCGGTAATGTTCGTCATTGCAACCTGCGTGATTTTGCTGCCAAGGCTGTTCAACGTGGCGAAGGAAACGTCGGCCATACGGATGCCGCTGTTCAGGTCGCTGTTGGTGATGGCGGCCGGCGCCGTGTATTGGCTGACCGTGATGGTCACGGGAGCGACAACCTGCGTGGACTGCGCAAAGTTGGTCGCGTTCGTCAGCACGTTGGAGCCATCCTGCGCGGAGGTCGTGAACTTCATCACGCCCGAGGCAAGGGGCTTGTAGGGGTCAACCGAGACGTCGCGAGCAAACGCTTTAACCGCGGCGAACTTCGGGGACAGCTTGGTGGTCGCGCCAAGGATGAGGAAGTTGGTCGTGAGCGTGGCCGAGTAGGTGTTGGCCGCCATAACGCCGCCGTCTTTACGGAGAGCATCAGCGCGGAGGTAATTGTAATCAGACTGCAAGGCGTTGAACTTGGCCTGCGGGGTCTTGTGTTCGTTGAGCAGGTTAGCGACCTTCTCGGTCACTTTGCCCTGCCAACCGCGGGGAGCTTCAACGGAACCGAATTCAAATCCGCCCTTGGGCAACGGCTCGCTGCGGTCGGGAGCGGACTTGCTTTCGAGAACCGCAAAGGTTCCAGACTCGTCTTTCATCGCGGCATCAACAAAAATTCCAATCTCTTCTTTGCTGATTTTCTGCGCGGCAACGTAGCTGCGAACGCGGTTGGTGATGTTTTCTTTTTTGAGAGCGGCAACTTCCGAACGAAGGGCGCTCACATCGAGGGCAGACGGTTGGGCCGCTGCCGTAATGGTTTCTGTGGGCATGGTGTTGTTTGTGTTTTCTGTGCCGCCGATTTCGACGGCAGCGGTTTGTTTCTGTTGCTCTTCCGACGTAGTGTCGGGAGAAATTTCGTCGGCAGCCGCTGTTGCGGGAGCGGGTGTGTTCGCTTGTGCGTCAGACGCATCAGACGCGTTGTTTTGGGTGTGTTCCCTATTAGCGATTACTGCCGACGGAACGCGCAAGGCGTTCAAAATGTTTGCCGGGATGTTTGAGCAGCGGTCCAGCCACGCCTGCGGCAATGCGGCGTAGCTTGCTTCGACTTCTTCGGTGTCGTCCGATTCATCCGCCAGACCATATTCCACGGCCGCGCTGCCGCGAATCCAAGTTTCGGCAGCCATATCAGTCCGAATTTCTTCGGTGCTTTTGCCGGTATGTTCGCAATAAATCTCGGCCAGCATGGCATCATGTTCTTCAAGCATTTTGGCTTGGTCCATCATGTCCTTGGAATTGCCTTGCGCGAAGGACCACGCATTGTGAATCATCCAAATGGCAGACTTCGGACTGACAACCTTACCGGCAGCGAGCGGAAACACACTTGCAATTGAGAGTGCGTATCCGTCCACATAACAGGTAACGTCTTTTGCACGTTCTTTAATTGCGTTGTATATTCCAAGTCCTTCTTGAACCGAACCGCCTTCCGAGTTAATGTGGACATTGATTTTTTTTCCTTTAGGGATGGACTTAAACGCACCGCGGACTTCCTTTTCGGTGATTCCCGCCTCATCGTAAAACGAACCGCCGACAGCGCCGGCAAGATAAAGATGCGTCTCTTCGCCCATGTTTTCAACGCGCAAAGAATTTTCTCCAGCAATAGATTCAACTCCAAGCTGTTTTGCGGTAGCTTCGGGCAGCTTTTTTGCGCGGCAAATCGCGTTGAACGACTTGGCCCGCTTTAGGTTCTGGGTAAATTTGCTCATACTTTGTTCGCAAGATAGTTTTGCAATCCAATCTCAGACAGAACGCGCAGCTCTGCTTCCAATTCTAGGATTGATTGTTCGCTTCCTTCCAGATTATGACGGAGCAGATGGGACGTTCCATCGTCCATCGCTTCGCGGGCGGTCTGGATTCCAGCCCGCTCAATCTCGGCCGAGCCGTTTTCAAGCGCCAATGCCTGGGCGAGAATGGCCTGAACATCATGGCGGGCGGGTTCCAATGACTCGCCCTCGCAAGTCGGGGCCACGTCGGCCAGTTCCAGCCGTTCAATCAGCTTGTCCAGGTGCATCTGCTCATCGGCAGCTTCGGCTTTGAAATGCTCGGCCAGCTTCGGGTATCCCCAGCGCCCAAACTGCCCGGAAATTAACTTGTAAAAGTGGACTGCGGTCCAATGCGCTTTCACCGACTCCTGCAATGCCTGGACTGTATTAATTTCTAAATTCATGCTGCCACTTCCTTTGGTTCGGCTTCACCGGCAGAAACCAAATCGCTCTCTTTGGGTTCGGCGGCCAGCGCGGTGATTTGAGCGGGGTCGATGTCAAACTTCTTCGCCAACATCTTGACGTAGGCCTGGGTCTCGGCAATCTGCGTCAACTGTTCGCGCCAGTTCTGTTGCTTTTCGGCATACACGTCTTGCAACGTCTTTACGCCAAGGTTCAATTCAATCTCAAGATTGCGGGCGGTGTATCCCACGTCCACGTTTGGTGAGCGCGGCGCCCGGATGATGACGTTTGAATGGTCGTCAGGTGTAGAACCATCTTGAGATAGGTCAAAATCGTTAGCCCAGACGCCCTGCCATTGGTAAATCTCGCGCAGGACGCAGGCAATGATTTCAAAATTGACGCGAAAAGCATTGCCTGAAACGTCCAAATCGGCCCGCGTAACGGTTCCTTGTAGGCTGGCCGGCGTCACCAATAGTTTCGGAACGTTGTAACCGCAACAGATTTGAGTGATTAAAAGGTCCCAATATTGCTGCTGGACGGTGGTCGGCCGGTCCACCATGAAGTTTTTCAGGCTGTCCCCGGTCTTCAGCGCAATCTTTTTGCCGCCCAGCACCACATTGTAATCGGCATATCCTTGTTTGACTATGCCTTGGCCGGCGCTGTTCTGGGTGGTGATGTTTAGGCGGGACCGGCGATTGAGCGACGTGTCCAGTTCGCCCGCAGGATTGGTTTCCACCGTGGCAATCTCGGACGCAATTTTCGCGCATTGCATTTCCAGCTTCTGCAAATCATCAAAATCGTGCAGAGTATTCATGCACGAATAGCCTTCAGGGATGCCGCGTATCTGACCAACGCGACGGTGCTTAAACTTGTGGATGACTTCGCTGGCTCGGTAAAACTTATACTCGTCCGACGTCGGAATGTCGGTCCCAACGGCGTTGGTTTTAAAACAATAGAATTGCGGCTTGCCGTTTTCGTCCACCGCAATGCCATCTACAAAGGCAAAGCCGCGGTAGTCCTTCATGGTCGGCGGAGTCACGCAGCGATGGGCTTCAATCGTCTGGATGGCGGGCTTGCCTTTGGCGTCTTGGGTTTTCAGGACAAAGAATTCCCCGTCATCAAACAGGCATCCGGCCCATTGGATGGTGATTTCCTGCAAGCAAAGCCGGGAACCGACGTCGGGAGATTCGGCCCAGCTCTCAAAAGAGATATTGCGGCTCTCGTTCCACTTCTCGTCGCTGGAATTAGGAATGGCCCGCAGCCCGGTTGGTCCGACGGCGAACTGGGTAAACAGGCAGCGAATCTTTGTGACAAGCTGATTATTGGAAACAAAATAACGGTGCTTTCGTTGCAGCTCCATCCGCGTCATCGTGTCAATGTCGAACCGCGCATCCTGCAAAGTCTGGAGCAGGAAAGAGCGGTCCCCAAACCATTGGATAGCGGCTTCGTATCGGTTCTGGACGGCGCGGGTAATGTAACCGCCGATAAAGGGCAGCTTCATCGCGGCTCGGGTAATCAGATTGGGTTTGGGCTGGCTCATCGTATGGCGGACTGAAAGCGCAGTCCCGTAAAGTCGCCGAGTTGAGACGACACGCCGCGCAGCCGGTCGTCGTTAGTCATGGCAGAAAAAAGCGCATCTATTTCTGACTCGCCTGTGCCGTTTGTGGCGTATCCCTGGGCGACAGTATCGTCCAGCACGTTGATAAATTCCTCGGTCATGCCAGCCACCACGTCTTGCGTGAAGCCAGCTGCACCGAGAGTAAATGAAACCGATTGGCCATTGCCCGACGTGGCGACAACAATGCGGCCTTTCTTAAAGGTGTCGTTGATGATGGAAGCCTGCACCGCGATGAGCGCCGCCTTGAGAGTAACCGCCGACGTCTTTGCGCCCTCGGCAATCTGCCGAAGGTAGGCGCGTTTAATTTCAGACTGAATCCTAATCAAGCATTGTCATTTTCACACGGAATGTAAAAAGCACAATGCGAACAAATCAAAACCCATTGGAACAAAACAGAACCGCGCCTATTTTGTCGGCTTTCTTTTGTAGAATCTGGACGGGAACGGGTTTTCCCGGATGAAATGAACCGCATCGTCCATTGATGCGGGCAGGATGAATCCGCCCAACTCCATGAACCGAACGAACCGAGCCGTCCTGCCCATTGCCGCAGCCAGGTCTTTCTTCGTGAAATAATACTTTGTCTCGCTCATATTTTTTCTGGTGCTATTCCCATCCTTGCCAACTGGTCGCCGAGTAATCCCGACTGCTCCTTAAGCAGGTCCAAATAGCATAGGCACATGAAAAGATGGTCATCGCTTCGGACCTTGCGGAATCCTTCTACTTCGTCATTGGTCTTTGCTTGGCGGTTTACAACCCGTTCCCAGCTTTCATTTTGTTGAATAAAATCTTCAGAAACATCGCCTGGAATCATTCGCTCAAAGTAATCGTCCTTGGTTGCCTTGGGATTATTTTTAATCACGTTGGCCTTCATGTCACGAATAAAAAAGTGATTGTTTAATAGGCCAGCTTTATTATATGCCCAAATGACTGGTTCAGCTGCTGCTGGAACCATGCCTTCTCGGGTCCCAATGTAATTGTGAACCGGCGGCATATTTAATTCCAAATGAATTAATTTTTCTTCCGAATAAAAATGATTGCTTCCGTCCTTGTGCCTAAAAGAACCCTTGTGAGATTGAACGCCCGTTACTGCATTTAGGTTTTCCCGATAACAAAAAGACAGGATTTGCTTTTGATTTTTTGACGCGTCAACAACGCCCGCCGACCTTGGGCAATCAAGCGCATCTAGCGTAGCAATTAACTCGGAATCGGTAGCCACCATTCCCTCAAAAACAATCTGGGAATTCATATTTTCCATGACGTCTTCAATCACCAGCCAGTAATGGGTCAGCTGGCCCTTTGCCTTGTATCCCTGCTGCCAATCCGCCGCCCATAACCGAGCCGCGCGTCCAGGCAATCCGTCCCGGTCTTTTTTGATTGCGGTATTGACGATGATGGAACCTTTGAACGGAATGGATTCTTCAGAATAGAATTTACACTCGCGCTCGGTAACAAACCGCCGCATTGGCTCGTTGTCGCCGGTCTTTAACGCCCGGATGCTGCTATGCCATTCCTGAATCAGCGATAGCCAACGGATTGCGTCGCAGGAAACCGCTTCGAAATTCCAACTGCGGTGCGAAATGTGAGCGCCTTCGTTCTGTGGCTGGCTGTATCGGCCCGGCATTGTCCTGCGCTCGCTGGCGATATCTTTAATTTCATGTCCACAGGGCATCTGGTATCTAATGGTTTGCTCCAGCTTGTTATAATTAAACCGCCCATTTTCCATCTTGCAGCCATCCGAACTCCACCGCAGACCGCCCAGCTCGGGCTTGTTTGGGTTGAATCGGAAGTGCATCGCGTGGTATTGGGAGCATTTAGGGCAAAGGACTTCCCATTCCTCCATCGTTCCGTCCTCGTAGGATGATTGCAACTGGTCGCCGGCGTTGCTGGCGTTGCTAATATCAAATGCTTTTGCGTTCCAGACCTGCGTCTGGCGGCGGCGGGCCTTGCCAAGGAATCCCGGCTTCCAAAGGTGGACCTCTTCGTTTATCTGGAGTGGGACCGTATCGGAATCCAACGCGCTTTCCATGAACACGCCCTGAACTCGGACCGTTGCATTGACATATCTCGCGGCGCAAATTAGTTCTTCAAATCTGTGGCCGGTGCGCTTGATGTCCTTGTTGGATTCGAGCGACGGGAATATTCTTTCATGCCAGCGCTTCTCCGCGGCTTGGTCGTCCTGCCAATTATACTGAATCAATCCTGAACCGAACGCGGCCCAGTAATTGCAGACCACCTCGCCCGCGGTGCTGCCGCCCACCTGGACGGGTTTGATGAGGGTGCCGATGCGGACGACTGGGTCGGCCATCGCCCGGATGGGTTCGATAAGCTGCGGGGTTCTGGCTGCAATAAAACTGTGTCCGTCCACCTTCAACGCCGATTCGGCCCAGCCAATAATATCAAATGGCGGTGCATCGGGGACGGCGTTGGACAGAATATTCATTGGCCGACGGATTGGAACTTATCCTTTAAGGTCTTTCTCATGCTCTCGGTGTCGGCGTTCATTCGCTTAAATATTTCAACCGCGGGCAGTCCAGCCAGCGCCGGTGGAAGCTCTCGGTCTCGGCGCTCCAGTTCGGCAAAGGTTAAAGCCATCGCTTCCGCAGCTTGGCGGCAGGCGTCGGCTGTGGTCATTACGCTCTTCTCGTCCTGCTGTCGTTTAATCGTTTCGCGCTTGGCTTTTTCGGATTCCAGAACTTCCCGCCAGGATGCAAATCCGTCAGGCAGGCCGGTTTCCACTACGTCTTTTTTAAAATACCAGCGCAGAAATTCCAAATAGTCCAGCCGGTTGCCCAATTTAAACGCCCGGCATCCCGCGGCCTTGCTGGCTTTTAGCAGGCTTATGGGCGTCCCGGTGTGGCTGCTGGCGCTCTGCATCGTGTCGAACATCCACGCCGAGTCTGGGCGGGGTTCTGTGCGCTTGCTGTGTGCTTTCAAAGTTGGTTGAGTCATAGAAAGTGTCGGGACTGTCCAAAGTCCT
>Ga0209596_1001881_pt1 | contig 17675 bp, 12 predicted proteins | sample M_130807_MF_Meta_FD_187314 | JGI IMG/M metagenome (GOLD analysis project Ga0209596, IMG submission 187314) | Freshwater microbial communities from Lake Montjoie, Canada to study carbon cycling - M_130807_MF_MetaG (SPAdes) (version 2) | ecosystem: Environmental > Aquatic > Freshwater > Lake...
AATTTGACTATTTGGCAAAATGTAGGCATGGATGTAGATAACGGACAGTGGGCAATCATGGGAGCACGTATGGGAACTCATATGACTATGCTTACTGATTGGGATGTACATGCTGTTCAATGGTTTGATAACTATATTGAAATGTGGCAACAGGTTAAAGATGAAGATCCATTAATGTTATCAGAAACATATGGTATTCAGTTAAAAACAAAATTAGGATTACCAATGTGTGCTTTAGACAAAGAACAAAGCCAGTTTTTCAAACGACACTATAATGCTGATAAGTACAATGTTGGTCCATTGGTAACCGAGATGGATGTAATACGAAAGGTAGAAGGTTGGTAATGAATCATGATTACATTAAATTAATACATGCTAATCCAAATCATAAAGATTGGTTAGTTGTAAATTGGTGCTTGGGTAACACATGTAATTTTGAATGTAGTTATTGCCCAAACGAGCTTCATTCCGGGAGTATTAAATGGCCTGAACTAGATAAAGTTAAAGAATTCATAACACGAATTATAGACCAAGTTGCTCCACGCAAAGTATATTTTGAGTTAACAGGTGGTGAGGTAACGTTATATAAACATTTTGTAGAGATATGCAAGTACTGTACAGAATTGGGTGCTAAAGTAGGATTAATTAGTAATGGTAGTAGAACATTACGGTGGTGGGAAGATAACAAACAATATTTTGATCATGTATGTTTGAGCTTTCACCCTGAATTTGCAGACGATGAACATTTTATAAACGTAGTAAAAATATTACACGATGATCTTCGCACACATGTGAACATTATGATGAGTCCTGATAAGTTTTCATTTTGTTACGCAATGGCTACTAAAATAAAAAATATTACAAATATTTCAATGGCATTACAACCATTAATTCATGATTTTGGCACAATAATGTATGATTACACCGACGCTCAAAAAAATATATTTAGCAAGCAGCATGAGTTGATTGTCAAGCACATTAAATATACTAAATCGTTTGATTATTATCGTGGCGCCATGAAGATGCTTAAAGAAGATGATACTGGAATAAATGTCAGTCCCCAAAGATTTTTAAGTGAAGGAGCCAATGATTGGAGTGGGTGGAACTGTTATGCAGGCGCAGAGCAGATTATAGTAGATTTAGGCGGCGATGTGTATAGAGGTTGGTGTAGAGTTGGAGGAAAGATTGGAAATATATTTGAAAATTTTGAAATACCCAAAACTCCAATACTTTGTGACAAAACAATGTGTCATTGTAATTTTGATATAATGTGTACCAAAGAAAGGGTAATGTAATGGAAAATGACATAACCCCCGGTAAGCCACTACGAGTGTACAATGCCGACGGTAATTGGAAAGACTTTGGTACAGATGAGTTTATAGGACAAAAATTAAATTACCTTAAAGGTTGGTCATGCAGTATGGGAGTTGAAAACTTGTTTATAAACGCTGACGGAGATATATACGGTGCATCCTGCGAACAAGGTGGAAAACTTGGCAATGTGTTTACCGAATTCAAATTATCTAACGAATGGGCTCTCTGTTATAAAGATATATGTAGCTGCGGTGCAGATTTGTTTATTCCTAAAGTTCAAATTGCAAAGTATGTTCCTTTACTGAGAAAAAAGCAAGAGTTACCTACTGACATGCAAATGAAAGTTGACTCTTTACCCGGTGAGGTGGCTATGGAACGAATATATGGTACTAGTTTAAAACAAGTACACTGGGAGATTGGTAGAAGGTGCAATTATGATTGTTCTTATTGCTGGCCAAATATTCATAATAATTATGAGGCTCACAAAAGTCTTGAAGAATTAATTACAGCCACAGATAAAATTCAAGAATATTTTGTCAAAGAAGGTAAATGTAATTTTATTATTACTGGCGGCGAACCAACTGCTAACTCAGCGTTCTTGGATTGGTGTCGTTATTTAAATGCGCTTGATTATAATATTAGTATGCACAGTAACGGTAGTAGAACCCCTGACTATTATCAGGAACTTATTAAGTATGGTGATCTTAATTTAAGTGTTCATTATGAATCATGGGATCAGATGAAATTCTTAAAAGTTGTTGAAGCAATAGTTAAAACAAAAGTTGAGCATAATAGAACCGGACACCTTGAAGTTAAAATAATGATGAAACCCGGAACAACCGAGTATACCATTGAGTTTGAGCAAAAACTAAAAGCAATCCCTAAATTTACCGACTATTGTACCTGGGCAATCGTACCAATTAAAGATAATAATTATGTTGCTATATTAGGTCCTTCCCATGACGGTCGATTATTAAAAGGATACACCAATGTTGATTTCACGCTATTTGGAGATCGAAATGGAAAATGATATTAAAAATACCATTTGTAAAAAAGCGTGGAATTATCCTATTATTAATTTAGCTAATAATGAAATTAGTATGTGCTGTCATTCAAAACATCATAAAGTTTCAAATGAAGACATTGCTAGATTGGGTAAAGATATTTTTACAAAATTTGAACCTATTCGCCAAGCTAAACTAGATTTGCTAAATGGAATTCAAACCGATAATTGCTCCTATTGCTGGAAGTTAGAAAATAAAGGATTAAAAAGTTCGAGGTTTAATAATGGATTTGATACATTTGCAGAATACATATCACACACGAATTATTATAAAAATACATCTGTCGCAGACTTAAAAAATATATTATTAACTCTTACTGATGAGCAGAAAGATGAGTTGGCAACAAATATAGATGCGGTTGATAATGTTGAAATAGCATTAGGTAATATCTGTGATTTAAAGTGCGTATATTGTAATGAATTTTTTAGTTCTCAGTGGATTACTGAAAAAATTAAATATAAAGAGATCCCGGCCACATTTATTAAAAATATAGACTCAATTACTAATAGTAATTTAGAGAACGTATGGTGGGAATGGTTTAATACTAGGGTATCAAAAACTACAACAATCATTGGATTTATAGGTGGGGAGCCTCTTATAATAAATAAATTATATGAATATATTGATAAAATTTTAAATAAATTGACTGAAGAAAAAGTCAATAGACCGCTCTACTTGTCAGTAGTTACTAACTTTAATACGCCCGATCAATACTTTAAAAAATTTATGGAACTAATTCCTAGAATTGATGCGGCTAATATAATGTTAGACTTAAATATCAGTTTAGAAGCAGTGGGCGAAAGAACTGAATTTATTCGTACAGGAACAAAATGGGAAAAATTACAGTCTAATATTGAAGAAATTCTTTCATTGTTAAGTAAAATGGAAAATAAAAAAAAACTCGGGGTATTACGGAAATGTGTAGCATTTAATTTTATGATATCGTTAAATGCATTATGCATCTCTGATTTACCTAATTTTATAAAATGGGTTATTGAAATACAAAATAAGTACGGTGTTCCAATAAATTTAAGGGGAAATCAAGTAGTATATCCTGAATGGTTGAGCCCAACTATATTACCAAAAGAATATATATCGTATATAGATACTACCATTGATTTATTAAAAAGTGAAGGAATAACTAAGGATGGTTATTTATTTGGTCCGTGGGAGTTATATATAGTGCAGTTAACTGATTTAAAGATGGGAATTGGATCTAATATAAATACAAAGGTACTTTCAGATTTCAGTAAAAACATTGACCAATTATCCGAGAGAAGATCATTAGATTTTTTTAGCACATTTCCTGAAATGACAGATTTTTATATTGAATGTAAAAACCATGAATGAAAAAAAAGACACAATCTGTACTATTCCTTGGAATCATCAAGCTACATATCAGAACGGAGATTATGGAATTTGTTGTCAATGCATATATACATCCGGCGGCAGGATGCTAACTAATGATAAACCGGTTAATGTATTAACTGATAATTTTAATGAAGTTCGCAATCATCCAACCTTAATTGAATTGCGGCGTAGTATGCTAAATGGTGAAAAAAGTGAATTATGCAAACTTTGTTGGGATGAAGAAGACCTTGGACTAGTCTCTAAAAGACAACAACAACAACATTCATACAAAGACACCTTACAAAAAATATTAGACTCAGAAGATATAAGTGGCTATCTAGATACTGATACATTTCCAATTCAATATTTAGACTCTAGATTAGGTAATCTTTGTAATCTTAAATGTAGGATGTGTGGCCCCGGTGATAGTTCATTGTGGCTTGAAGAAATGTACGAAATGGGTACACCGTCTTTTAAATTTGGCACAATAAATAAACCTTATAAAATTGAAAAAGTATCTAATGTATATAAAATTCAAGGAGATGATTTTCAATATTATACTAGTAAAAAATTTAATGATGCTATTCAAAAAATATTACCAACTGTAAATAGAATCTACTTTACTGGTGGTGAACCGCTTATAAATAAAAAGCATTATGAAATTTTAGATTACTGCATTGAGACTAATTTTGCTAAAAATATAACTCTTGAATATAACACTAACGGAACCACATTAAATAAAAACTTATTAGATCAATGGAAACATTTTGCATCTGTCATTGTTTGTTTTAGTATTGACGGAATCGATGATATAGCCAATTATATACGATATCCATCAAAATGGGAAGTTATTAAACAACACATGTATGACTTGGATAATGCTGATATACCTTCTTTATTTTGCACTACAAATGTAACAGTTAATATTTTTAATGTAAAACATTTTTTAGATATCTTAGATTGGTATCATTCGGCCGGTTTTAAACGATTTCATAATAAGTTATTATGGCATAGATTAGTGGGTCCTGATTTCCTTAATGTGCAGGTTTTACCACTTGAGACAAAAAAAGAAATAACAGAATTATATGATGATTATATTTCTAAATCTAATATACCATTTATAAAAAAACAAATTTACAGTATTATTGACTATATGAACGAAACGGATATGACTAAACACTTAGACAGAACTAAAGATATGATAGAAACTCTTGACAACTTTAGAAATCAACGCCTTTCTGATTATGTGCCATGGCTAGCCAAAGCATTAACTAAATAGTATTATGATTAGCTTCCCCACATTAGATCAACAATATCAAAGTAGACTAATGGCTGCGCTGCATCCTTCTGAAAGATCAATTATTGCAAATGAAAAAACGTGTCCTACATGGCTTTTAACTGTGTTTTGTAAAAACGAAATAGAGCCATCAGTTGTCCGTTCGGCAATAATGAATCCGCTATGTCCTGCTGAATCCGTACAAATAGCAATAGATAGATTTCCTGAATTCAACAATGAAGAATTATTAACTTTAAAAGAAAAAAGACGATTAATAACTATTCAATTGAGTAACTTAGTACAACTGGAAGAGGAAGCAAAAAAACAAGTATCAGGTGACCGAGACCGAGTTGTAGTAACTCATCTATTAGAAGAAAAGGGTTCTGCGGTAAACTCAGGAATGAATGCTTTTGTTAAATCCTCTTCTAATATGTCCTGGGCCGACACATCTAAATTTAGAATAGCAATGGTGATGACTCCTTCTTGGGGAGTATTATTTCCACCGTACAACGTTGCCAAATTGACAGGCATGCTTAGAAAAAATGGATATAGTGTCAAAGCATATGATATTAACATTGAAGCTTATCATTATTTTTTAAAAGAGCACGGCGAAGATTATTGGAAATCAGAACGATATTTTTTATGGGAGGATAAAGACAACTTTGAAAAATATATTTTGCCCGATCTAAAACCAATATTATATCGTACAGCTGAAGAAATTGCATTTTCCGGAGTTAAAGTTGTTGGCTTCAGTCTGTACATAACCAATTATTTTGCTACTATGGTTATGGTCAAATATCTTAAGGAATTGGTGCCTGATATTTGTTTTGTTGTGGGCGGACCTGAAACAATTACCGGCTCACATTGGTTTGAGGGAGAGGCAAAAAATATATTCAATTACATTTTCATTGGTGAAGCTGAGGAAACATTTCTTTATACATTAGAAAATCTTCCAAAAGAGTATCCAACAAATAAAATAGTAGGGTCAGTTGATAGTAGATTGGATCTAGATGTATACGCCTATCCCGATTATAGCGATTACGTATTAACGAATTATTTAATGTCAGGTGCTAGCATAGAGACCTCTAGGGGATGTGTTGCAAAATGCAGTTTTTGTACGGAGACTCATTTTTGGAAATTTAGAAGCACAACCCCTGATCGAGTTGTAGAAGAAATTGAAAATCAAGTGGAAAAATACGGAGTTAAACACTTTTGGTTTGTTGACAGTCTTGTTAACGGTGATATAAAAAGTTTTATAAAATTGCTTGATTTAATAATTGAAAAACCATGGAAAATTATGTGGAATAGTTATGCCCGATGTGACGGACGAATGACAGCAGACGTTTTTAAAAAAATAACTGATAGCGGGTGTGCAGCATTAAGTTTTGGCGTTGAAAGCGGTAGTCAAAAAGTACTAGATGACATGAAAAAGAAAATTAAAATTTGGGAAATTGAAGAAAACTTTAAACACGGTAAACAACAGGGCATGTTTAATCATGCTAATTGGATGGTTGGTTTCCCGACAGAAGAACCAATTGATGCATTTCATAGCCTTCAACTAATCTATAACTGTAGAAAATGGATTGCTGCCATTAGTCCCGGGTTTGGAGCATCACCGAGTAATCAAAGTGATATGGATACAGCATGGCAAAAGTACGATATTGCCTGGAATATTCGGCCATGGGACAATGTATTTTTAAAAAGTTGGTACACTATAGGTTACAAAAATACATTAATACACCGATTTGTTCGATTAAAATTATTTCATATATGGTTGGAAATAATTAAAGACCAGTCAGATAGTACGGCCGCAAATTCTCAGCGGTATGCTAATATAAAAGATTTTTATAAATTTAATGTGTATAATGATCCAAAGATTGATTATATAGAATATGATTCTTATGTTAATTTTACTCAATGCGGAGATATTACCTTGAGTAAAACTATTATTAATGAATATTTTGGATTTGTATATGCATTATATCTATATTATGGTAAGTATGATTTTGAATTTATATGTGATCCAATAACTGACTATAAAACATTTGGTGGATTCATTACGTGTATATATACTGCTACAGTAAAAATGTCAGTAGAAGCCAACGGAGACTATAATATATCAGTTACGCATTCATTTGAACATGATACTTTAGAAGAAAGTAACAAAGAACATTATGCATTAGAGCGAGCCAGACTTGATCAAAGTTTCAGTGAAAATTTTGAGATACAAGGGAATATTGCAGATTGGAAAACGGAGTCAATACAAACCAAAGAATCAATTCATTATAAAAAGAAAAGAGAAATACCAATATATGTCAAATAAAAAGTTTTTTAGATTACACGGCAGTAAGGTATTTTGCATGGCTCCATGGGTACATGTGCATAACATGCCAAACGGTGATATTCAACCATGCTGTATTGCGGCTATAGGTAAACCATTAGGTAATCTGTATGAAGATGAGATTGAAGTAATATGGAATAATGACAACTATAAAACATTTAGAAAAAATATGCTAAATGAGATACCTGCCAAGCAATGTGATAGATGCCTTAAAGAAGAAGAATGGGGTAATACAAATACTATACGAAAATTCTACAATAATTTGTATGGAAAAAAGTACAAAGAATTAGTTGAAGAGGGCACCGCTGAAGACGGATCTATGAAAGAAATGAAAATTTACAGATGGGATTTTAGATTTAGTAATTTATGTAATCTAGCATGTACTCCTTGTAGTCCAAAATATAGTAGTGCCTGGGTAGATGTTATTAATAAGATGTGGCCACTTGGTACCACATCTACACAAAAATTTAACACAAGTGCAATCAACAAAGAAAAGTTTATTAATACTATTAAAACTCAAGCCAAATACGCAGATGATGTGTACTTGGCCGGTGGCGAACCATTAATTCAGCCAGAGCATTTTGCTATATTAAAAGCAATGGACGAGGCTGGTAAATTTGATGATGGAACACATTTTTGTTATAGTACTAATCTAACTTCTCTAAAGTATAAAGATATAAATGTGTTAGATTATTGGTCACGCATTAAAAAATTAAAAATTTTAGTGAGTTTAGATGAAGTAGATAGAAACAGACTACATTATGCTCGTTATCCATTGGAATTAGATACCATTGTAAAAAACCTACATCGTCTAAATACTGCATTGACCGGAATCCAGCAAAAATGGACAATTACTCCTACATGGAGTATTATGAATACTCATCGTATGAAAGAAATGGTAGAATTTTTAAATGAACAAAACTTATTATCAACTACTTTTTTTGAATCATCTGAATGGGAATGTGATTTTCATAACATAATTTTAATGCATCCCGAACACTTGTCAATATCATGTGCTACTCCCGAATGGAAAAAATTTCTGCATAGTAATTTGCGTGAATTTGAAGAATGGTATATTGATGTAATGATTCCTCTAAAAAAAGAATCGGTAAGAATAGATGCAATGGTAACCTTAACTGACAATTTAAATAGATTTCATAATGCAATTGATGAACCAGTGAAAATTGACTATAATGCATCTGAAGAGTGGTTCAGTCACTTAGATACTGCCCGTGGAACTAATTTTCTTAAAACTTTTCCAGAGCTAGCATGGCATCCCGGTAGTATTATAGAAGGAACCGCTGCGATAAATACTACATGAAAAAAATATCTGATCCTGTCTTTGGTGATTTATATTACCAAGAGGTTGATGAAACTGATGTAAGTAAAATAAATTCTGTTACTGAATCCTTAAAGGGACGAGTATGTCCAGAACCATTTCGTAAAATTATGGTTCTTCAAAATGGTGATGTAATAATTTGCTGTCCGCAATGGCTGCCCGCGGCTATCGGCAATGTACTAAACAATACTATTCAAGAAATTTGGGCAGGCGAGAAGTCACAATTAATTAGAAAAACTATATTAGATGGTTCTTATAAATATTGTGACAAAAAGGTATGTCACTTTATAGATAATAATCACACTAATAAAATATTCCCATTAATAGAATCTTTTGACTCTACTACAAAAATACTTCCAACAGAGATTAACATATCAGTGGACGGAACATGTAATCTTTGGTGTCCCTCATGTAGAACAGAAAAAGTAACTAAAATAGGGCTAGAGAAAGAAAAGGCTACTAAAATCATAAGATCGGTTCTTGATTCTATATTTTTTGAACCGCACAATGAACGAGTAGATTTAGAAATAGACGGTATAGGGGATATATTTAGTAGCAGCATATATCGGCATGAATTTGAAACTAGAAAATGTTTTACTAATCCCGAATTGTGGCCTAATCTTAAATTTACTCTTTTAACGAACGGTGTCTTGATGACTGAGAAGATGCAGAAAAAACATGAAATATTATTTACACAAACTAAAATTGTAAAAATTAGTATTGATGCCGGCAATGAAGAAAGCTATAACAAAGTTAGATTGGGTGGTAATTGGCCTATATTGTGGAAAAATCTAGACTATCTATATACATCAAGATTACAGAATTCTGACAATACAGTAGATTGGGCATGGATTGTTGTCTTACAAGAAGATAACTTTGAATCTGTTCCTGAATTAATAAGATTAGCATATCAGTACCCAAATAAATTGCCGGCAATTCATTTACATCCTATACTTCAAGGAGGGCATATGCCAGATTTTATATTCCGTGATAAAGCAGTTTGGTTAGAAACTTCTACGAGATACAATAGACTACTCGAGGTATTAAACATGCCAGACGTAATTAATTACCCTAACCTTTATAAGCCTTTTTAATATGTGGTCAGATAACTTATTACACAAAATTGCAGGCATAGAGTCTAATGTGAAAAGATTAGATGACGAACGTATGCCGGCACTCATTGCACCCTTTACTTACGAAGTTACTAAGAAAACCAGCGTTGTATTTGTTCTAATTCCATCCTGGTCTATTAGAGGACCGCCATATAACTTGGCTAGGTTATCGGCATTGGCAGAGGTGAACGGATATAGAACTACAAGTATTGATATGAACATCGTTGCCCATACTGATCATGTGAACTGGGGACTTGATTATGATCCCTGGCATACCAACAGAGACTGGAAATGGATACATCCTAACTATCAGAAAGAGATACATCCTCATTTAGAAAAACATCTTTTAGATTGTTTTGAACAGATTAAAGAATTACGTCCCACAGTTGTGGGATTTACGCAGTATTATTGCAACGAACTACCAATGGATTGGTTGGTGCAGAAGATTAGAGCCGAACTTCCTGAAATTGTCATAATAGTCGGTGGAGTTAATATTATAGCTAATATATGGAATGACAATCAACTTTTAGCAAAACCCTACGACTACACTGTGGCAGGGGAAGGTGAAAATCTTCTGTTAAAAATATTGGATGAAGTTGAAAATAATGTTCCTAGGCATGGTCATAAATTATTAATTGAAAAGGGCGAAGTTAGAGCCAGTCTTGATAATATGCCTGCTTCTAATTATAGAGATTATGATTTTGGTCTCTATGCTTCAAGGGGAATTGATATTGAAATTAGCAGAGGATGTATTGCCAAATGTGTATTCTGTAACGAAACACATTACTGGAAGTTTAGAGAACGGTCTGGTCTTGCTTTAGTTGATGAGATTGTACTGCTGTACAACAACTATAAGATAACTGGACTTAACTTTGTTGATAGTTTAGTTAATGGAGATCTTAAACAATTATTAATTTTTGCGAATGGACTTATTGATAATAACGTAAAAGTTGTATGGAATGGCTTAGCAAGATGCGACAAGCGAATGGATCTTCAATACTTACAAACATTAAAAGACTCGGGGTGTTATGGATTTGGACTGGGAATTGAATCCGGGTCAGCTAAAGTATTAAAAGACATCAACAAGAAAATTACGGTCGCAGATGTTTTAGCAAATGTAGCAGATAGCAGTACTGTAGGAATGCGCCATACTGGATTATGGTTTGTAGGATTTCCGACAGAATCAGCATACAACTATTATGAAACATTAGTATTAAATTGGAATTTATTACCGTCGGGAACAATGGCATGTGTAAGCGTTAATATGTTTTGGTTTGACACTAATGCAATTGTCACACAAGATACTGAAAGATTTGACCTAATTGATGTTTGTTATCTAGGAAATAGTATTTGTACCAAATATAATAACACTAAGGTCCACTCGTTAGTTAAACGAAAAGGGTTAGACATACTAGTACATTGGGCTAAAGAAATTCAAGTTACAGGACATGATTTCTTAGATTTTAATATAGCCGAATTGCGACCTACAATTAACAATTTTTATAAAATAAATTTTGATAAGATAAATGAACGAAAAGTAAATCTTGAACTTGAAGAAAATATGAATTTTAATATTATTCAGACAGGTAAAGGACTATTTGCAGATTCATTAATAAATGATATATTTCCTGTACTCAGAATATTTTGGCACATACTAGGTAAATATGATATAGAAATTCATTACAACAAAGAACAGGATTTTGCAGAATACGGAAGTTCTGTAGATTTTGATTTTACTGCTGTTTATAAATTTAGTATAGAAGAAGATGGTACTTGGAGTGCAGACTTTGATTTAGATTATAAACAACCCCAAGCTGCTTGGAGTAGATCAAAGTGGAAAAATCTTGAAACAACATCTAGTAATACTTTTATTGCAGAACGTATTGCTAAACACATTAAAACTCCGCAAATACCTATTGAAAAAGAAGCAAAGATAGTACAACTGCTTGAACAATATAAAGACGTTGATTTCTCATTTAACTATCATTATATAGGAACCGGTAAATGGGAGGAAATAGGAGAGATTATAAATGTTAATTGATATTAGAAATAATAATATGAGAAATAATATAATGTGCTAGTTTTTTCATAAGTAGTTTAATGCTACTAGACGTATTTTACTATAACACTAAACCTAATATTCACCCAAGAGAACGATTAGCTAATTCATTGGCTCATGCTAGGACTCTTGCAACTACTGCACATTTTTGGATAATCAACGAATTTTGTGATTATACTAATTTTGATTGGGACTGGGATTTTGAGTTTCTTCCCGACGAAGATGTTTGGGCAAAAGAACACAACAACATATGGCCTAGTCAACACCAACAAGATAGTGGCACATGGCTTTGTCCAAAAGAATTAAGTGAGGTACTCATATATCGTGCAGATGTTGACCCAATATCATTGAAAAATAAAAAATGGAAAATTAATGAGTTGGTAGACATGAGTTCAGTGGATTTTAATTGGATTCCAGATCCACATGATCCTCCTTATATTTACACATGGGGCAGCAAACATGTTTCGGCTGAACTGTATCCTGCATTGGAATATTATGCTGAATATGCAACTGATAGAAAATATATGGGACTGATTCAGTTGTTGCCACAGTGGGATAGATGGAAAGAAGTACAATCAATAGATAAATTAGCATTTGATTTAACATGGAGACCAGACCCAAGAGAGCCGGCGTATATCTATGTATGGGGTAATAAACATATATCTGCTGAGTTAAAATCAACTATAGAATATCATTGTCCAAACGCAACTGAACGAAAGTACATGGGTAATGTTGAAGTATTGCCCGAGGTTGATAAATGGAATATTGTCCAGGCAGTAAAGAATTTTGATTATAGTTGGAGACCAGATCCACGTGAACCTGATTATATCTATGTATGGGGAAATAAACATATACCTGCAGAATTAAAATCAACTATAGAATATCATTGTCTAAATGCTACCGAAAAGAAATACATGGAAGAACTAGTAGAGGTGTTGCCAGAGTGGGACAGATATAAAATCATAATTCCAGTTGATGCTACTAGTTTTGATTTTACGTGGAGACCTGACCCACGTGAGCCGGCTTATATTTATGTATGGGGTAATCAATCCAATAGTGCAGAAAAAGAACCTACAGTAGAATATCATGTTCCAAACGCAACGGAACGAAAGTATATGTCTGCAATAGTTAAAACATTACCAATAGTTGAAAATTGGAAGATATTAATTCCAGTTGACAACTTTGATTTTTCATGGCGACCGGATCCACATAGCATCCCGTATATCTACGTATTTGGAAATCAATGGTATGATGCCATGACTGAACCTACAGTAGAATATCACGTGCCTGGCGCCGTAGATAGAATATTTATAACAGATATACTTGCACCCGTCGCAAAAACACAAGAAAATTGGAAAACATTAATTCCTGTTGAAACATTTGATTATAGTTGGAGACCTAATCCACATAGCACACCTTATATATATGTGTTTGGAAATCAATGGAATGCAGGCGTAATAGAACCCACAATAGAATATCATACGCCCGATGCCATTGATAAAAAATATATAGAAGATGTGATTGCTATATCAAAATCTACATCAACTGAGGGCACTTGGAAAAGATTAATTTCAATAGAATCATTTGATTATAGTTGGAGACCTGATCCAAATAGTCCTCCCTATATATATGTATTTGGTAACAAATGGAATGATGCTGCAACTGAACCAACAATTGAGTACCATTGTCAAGGAGCCACTGAATATAAGTATATGACTTCTCCTGTAGCGGTCCCGCAATCAATTATATCAATGTGGTCTATAAGTAATAATGACGATTTAGAAACATTTGATTTCACTTGGAGACCTAATCCACACAGCCCACCTCAAATATATCAATGGGCAGATAACGGACCTAGGTATACAATACCAAATGCAACTGAAGTAGTGCTTATGGAAAGAACAATATTAACAACTAAAGCAATAGTTAATCGTTATAAAATTAAAACTACGCTATCAGATTTAATATCAGAGCATCCTGAAGAAGTATTTTGGGCCATAAACCCTGACTTGAATTATTCTAAATTTGATTTTAGTTGGCGCCCGACAGAAATTAACTTTAGACATATAAATGTATTTGGGAATGAATATAGCAAGGATACACAAACATATTATATTAACGGACCGTTGTATACCTTAGGTAATCGTGAATTTAATTATGTTGAAGATCAAGCCGTGGTCATTGATAGCAATTTAAGTATGTTTTATATCGACCGCGGAAATAAAGAAAGCCATGCTAGATTAGATGAATTAAAAATTAAATACCCACAAATACAAAAAACTCGCTATTTAAATTCTTGGGTTAATACTATTGCCCGGTGCATTAATAAAGCAACAACGAATTTATGTTGGATATTGAATAGTGAATTAGATTATAGTACATTTGATTTTGATTTTTATCCAAGCCCCTGGCAAATGAAAATGGTACATGTATTTGGCACACAATGGTCACATTGGGGAACAACCTTTATGATTAATAAAGAAACTTTTATTGAAGATACCAAATATATCAATGTAATAGAACATCTTTCTAATTTAAACTTTGTCAAACAAAAAAGAGCAAAGGCTATTAATTGTATATATGACATATTAGTTATAGATCATGGTAATAAAGAAATTGATAATGTTATTGATTGTATAGAGAAAAAAACTGATAGAGATACTACTGTACTGCACTATAACAATTCATATTTTGATACCTTTAAGGATCTGTTACAGGTTGTGCCAATTAAGCGAGAAAATTATGTTTGGGTGTGTAGTTCTATATGTGATTATACTACTTTTGATTTTAGTTATATATGTGATCCGTTTGCTAAAGAGCAATTACATGTTTTTCCTAGTAATAGTCAACAATTTGGAGACACGTTTTTAGTGAATATTAATAAATTAACTACCGTGATTACAGAAATGATCAAATTAGAAGATTATAATAAAATTAATTTCAACCAACATCAACGAGTTGTTAGGTTACCGGCGCCTGTAGTTAATGTAACCACTGATACTCATTGTGATAGTATACAAGTTGATTTTGATTTTCCATATGCAATATATTCAACCGAGCCCATTGCTATTATTGACTATGAGCCCATGAATATGTGGAGACCTGATACAAAGAATATTATTGTTACTAGTACCGGTGGAAGTTGTATCATAGTGCCCAAAGAAGCAAAAGCAGTTGTTAAAAAAGAGTTATATGATTATCCATATATTACTAAGTCACAAAAATTAATAAAATCTAAGTCAATAGATATTGTATTTTTAAGTAATGGTGAAGCAAATGCTGATGAAAATTATGAGCATTTAGAATTAATTACTAAAGAAGTATCCAATCGACTAATACGAATATCTGATATTAATGGCCGAGTTGCAAGTCAACATGCCGCAGCAAATGCTAGTTCTAGCCCCTGGTATTTTTTAGTTAACGGAAAGTTAAGAGTAAGTCCTAAATTTGATTTTTCATGGCAACCGGACAGATTACAGATTCCCAAGCATTATATTTTCACAGCAACCAATCCATTAAACGGATTAGAATATGGGCATCAAGCAATTGTTGCTAACAACAAGAAGTTAACATTAGATACTATAGTACAGGGATTAGATTTTACATTAGATAGTGAGCATGAAGTTATTAATATTAATTCAGGTAAAGGGATGTTTAATTCTAGCGAATGGGATACATGGCGAACCGCATTTAGAGAGACAATTAAATTACGATATGACGAGACCAGATCAAGCAAGATGCGATTAGAAGTTTGGTTAACCAAAGCCAATGGTAATTTTGCCGAATACAGTTTACAAGGTGCTAAACATGCTATAGAATACTATGAAGAAGTTAATGGTGACTTTGAAAAACTAAAACTTAGCTATGACTGGCCATGGTTATATGCATATTTTCAAGCTAAATACAATGATGAAAGTAGATAAAGAAACCATTTATCATTTTACTTGTCAAGAGTGCAAGGGATGGTTTAGTATTGCTACAATGGAAGATTGGAAACCAAAGAAGTTATACTGCCCACATTGTGGTAAGTTTGTTGTGTTTGAAGATAAATAATAGTTAATACTATAGAAGATTAGATTGTATCAAATCTCAGGGCTGGTACACCAGATTACTTTAGGGAAACTTAAAAGTGCAGATATACCATATAGTATTTTTTATGATTGTATGAAACACCTAAAAGAAGTGAATATGGAATATTTTGAGCATTTAAAATTTGCTTGGTCAATTGCATTTGCTTCATTTATTCATGGTATATTTCCTGGATTGTTTTCTAACTATGTGACCAACAAAATAACTGGATCACCGCCCCGTTACAGAGTTGACAACATCCAAGAATAAATATATAATGTAAGTTAAGACTGTATGAAGTAGATTGAAAAGGATTCTGGACGGGGATGCGAATTCCCCCTCCTCCACCAAATGCGCTAGTTCGTTAGCAATAGTGTGAGCAATTACTATCTTGTGCTTAGTCAAGATCGCATTTGATGGGGGAGACTAGTTTCGACAGGGTCAAGAGTAATGAAATGGACAGTCCGGCAATGTAGAAGCCGTTAGCATTGAGGGCAAAGTGTAGTCGCTATACCCATAGTATAGAAAGACGCTCTACTCATTCGTAGAAGCAAAACCTTTATCTGCAAATGATGAAAAATTCCTAATGGCTGCGTAAGCACCCAGAAGGCGAGGTAGCTTATACCTTGTAACCAAAAATAGCAATAGGGACTTTGGTCCCTATTCTTTTTGTATAAATACTAGATGAACATTAAAGAAATCATCACTGAAGAAGTAGTGGACGAGTATCGTATTGTTGGACCAGTAAACATACTTACTCATATTAATCACGGTAACAAATTCAAAAAACATATGGATTTGGTCAATACACCAATGACACAATTTAATGTTAGACATAGTGAAGAAAATATTGATGGCGACATAGATATGCACGAATATTATCTATATGATAAAAAGACTGACAACTGTGTAGGTATATTCACTATAGAAATGCAACCTCAACAGTTTAACAATCTATTAAAACCGGGAATTAAAGCAGTAACTCCACATATGGCACTTGCACCTGAAGTACAACGTCAAGGAGTAAGTACTCTAGCTTATTCTAGTTTTTTACAGGGTGGCCCCTGGGTATTTGTAACAGATGCACATACTACTGGCGCATCTAAGTTATGGGATTCATTAGTAGCGACTGGAAATAATATTAGTTTTTATATCAGTAATGAAACAGGAAAACCTGTAAAAAATCCAATGTATCACGACATGAGAGTGTTAGGTCCTAAAGATAGATTCAAATTAAACAACTAAATTCTTATTAAGGCTACCTAGGATAAGACATACCTTGTAACCAAAAATAGCAATAGGCTCTTCGGAGCCTATTTTTATAAATACTGCCAAGTTTTTAATAATATATTAACTTATTACAGATAAATACTTGTATGAGCGTGACATTAACGGGTGGAATTACATTTTCCGGCATTACTTTTGTAACAGTAGCAACGGGAGCACCACCCACAGTTGAATACTTGGTAGTGGCCGGTGGAGGATCGGGCGCAGGCTATGCAGGTGGTGGCGGCGCAGGTGGATATAGAACTGATGCAGGATTTGCAGTTACTGCTGGTTCTGCAATTACAGTTACTGTAGGTGCAGGAGGCGCAGCCGTAACAAACGTTGCTGACGACGGTAATAATGGAGCTGCGTCGGTGTTTAGTACAATTATCAGCGCAGGTGGCGGTGGTGGTGGTGGCTATGCAAATGCCGGTAAAGCCGGCGGTTCAGGTGGCGGCGGTGGCATTGGCGGTGGTAACCCTGCAG
>Ga0209596_1001882_pt1 | contig 17673 bp, 15 predicted proteins | sample M_130807_MF_Meta_FD_187314 | JGI IMG/M metagenome (GOLD analysis project Ga0209596, IMG submission 187314) | Freshwater microbial communities from Lake Montjoie, Canada to study carbon cycling - M_130807_MF_MetaG (SPAdes) (version 2) | ecosystem: Environmental > Aquatic > Freshwater > Lake...
AAAGCACGGGGAGCGTGGGATGGAGCGCAATGAACGACGGCGTGGTCGCTTTTCCGGCCAACTTCGCCTCGGACAGCTCCCCGGTCTCGTCATTGAACCGCGATACATAGATGCCATCCGATTTCGTGCCCTCCCCCGTGTAAGTGCCAAACCAGACCAGATGCTCGGCCGCCGGAGCAACGGCCGTTCCTAGGAATAGGGCACTGGCAACGGCGAACACCGCCGCAATGCGAAGGGACCTCTGCCGGGTCTCATAAATTGAGCCAGAGATCAGTTGCGATGCGCCGCCCCAAAACTTCTGAATAACTGTCAAAAAATCGTATCTTTGCCCATCGGAACGCGAGCGACCGGAACACTGGTCAGCGTCGGAAGGCAACGTGCCATAGGGACCGCGACGGGCTGAGACAGAATGAATGGGGCCGACGATAATGTTCATCCTCGTTTGAATCGCAGATTTGCCGACCGGCCGCCAGAAAAAATGATCGTTGTCCCCGTCGCGCTATCGAGATTCGCTGTGATTGACGTGGGAATAACTGAGACAAACAACAAGGTTTTTGTTATGCTTAACCCGCCCGCAGGAAAGTTCGATAGACCGTCGGGCAGCTTTGATTTGCATAGTCCTCCTCTGCTTCCTCAAGTAAGTGCCACATTACCCGTTACGGATAAAACTCGCCCCAAGTGGGAGGCTGTCACGAAGAACGCGAAAATTTAGTGCAGTGGGAGAATGACGAAAATCGAGGTCCCAGGATGGGGTGGCAGGCCACTGGCAATCAGCGCCAAGTAATCAGTAAGCAGCAGGGTCAATGTTGGACACCTGACCGAGTGGAACAAGGGACGAGAACAAGGGACAGAGTTGCGGTATTCAGCACGGCGATCACGGTACCTGCCGTGTGCGGATCGCGGCGCGGGCCTCGCGGATGATCTCGGGGAGCCGCGAATCAGTGAGAACGAGGGACGGACGGCCTACCCGAACAGCCCCATGACCGGCTTGCCCGTGGAGAATGGCGGGCGGATGATGCCGGTGTTTCTGTTCATGTCGTTCAGCGGCACGCCGAGGGCGTGGAGGACGGTGGCGTGGAGATCCTGCGGGGTCACGGGATTGCTCTTCGGGGCGGATGCGGTTTTGTCCGATTCGCCATAGACGGCGCCTCCGCGGATGCCGCAGCCGGCCACGATCGCGGAGAAGCACGCGGGCCAGTGCTGGCGGCCGGGAGGCCCGCTCGTGAGGATGACAGGCGTGCGCCCGAACTCGCCGACGGCGACGACGAGGGTGTCGTCCAACATGCCGCGATCCTTGAGATCGGTGAGGAGGGCGGAGAGCGCCTGGTCCAGCCGCGGCAGGCAGAAATTCATGCCGTAGGAACCGGTGCCGAAGGCGTTGCCCATGCCCATATTTCCGCCGTGCATGTCCCAACTGGAGCTGGGCGGCCCGCCTTCCTTTTCGCCCGGCGAGGGGCCGACCCATCCATTCACGGTCACAAAGCGGACGCCTGCCTCCACCATGCGCCGGGCGAGGAGCAGGTTCTGGCCGATCGGATGCATGCCGTAGCGCTCGCGGACGGCCACCGGCTCCTGCGTCAAGTCGAAGGCCTGCCGCCCTTCCGGGCGGGTCATCGCATCGTAGGCTTTCTCGCGCAAATCGCCCCAGTCCTTGCCGCCCGCGTCTCCTCCGAGGCGGTCGGTTTCGAGGGAGTCGAGCAGCTTGCGCCGTTCGTTCAGACGGGCGGGATCGGCCGTGTCGTAGATCTCCGGCAGCTTGAATTTCGGCATCGCCGGGTGGTTGTCGGCGGAACCAATGAACACCGGCGCGTAGGCTGATCCGAGGTAACCGCCGGAGCCGATATTCGGCGCGCAGAAGACCGGCTGCCCGACGCATTTGATGAGCCACGCATTCGAGATGAGGTTGCGTTCATTCGAGAGGCTTTTCGCCACGGCCGATCCGATGTAGGGCAGGTCGTCGGCGACGCCTTGCTTCACCTGCTCGACCACGTGCCCGCTGAGCAGGTTGTGCATGGCGTCGAAGTGATTGTTGATCGGGCGCGGATGCGTCATCGAGCGGATGAGGCAGAACCGATCGGTCACCTTCGCGAGCATCGGGTGGAGTTCGCTGAGCTGCATGCCGGGCACCTTCGTGCGGATGGGCTTGTAAGGGCCGCGGATCTCGGACGGGGCTTCGGGCTTCAAATCCCAAGTGTCGAGCTGGCTCGGGCCGCCGCACAGGAGCAGGAAAATGCAGCATTTCTTCGAGGCCACCGCCTTGCCCGATGCGTCGAACTTGTCCTTCCCGAGGACGAGGCCTGGGACAGCGAGATTGAGGAGGCCGAGGCCACCGGCTTGTAGAAATTTGCGGCGGGAAGTCTTGGGGAGATTCATGCGCGTGATGACTGCGGGATGAGCCTGCCAGCGCACACCCATTAGAGACTATATAAAAAATCGAAGAAAAAAACGCGGAGACGCGGAGACGCAGAGCGGAGAGGCCGGAGGAGGGCAGTGTTGGCTGTTTTCTCTGCGTCTCTGTCCATCGTCTTTCACGCTACCCGCGGGCACTTTCTACACAGTCTCTTAGCAAAATTCTTTTCGAGGGCGGCCGTTTTTGGAAACGGGATCGCCCGCGCCTATTCAACCACGCTCAAATCCTGAAGCCGGATGAGGCCTTTCACCGGAACCATTTTTGTGAGGTTCAATGACTGCCGGTGCGTCTCGATGTAGAGGTCCGTGAACTTCAGCGGGTAGTCGAGCTTGCCGCCGCTGTCGCCCTGCCGTTGGCCGAGGCCGGCACCGGGCTCGACGTGCTGCATGGGCGATTCACGGGTCAGCGGGAAAGTGACGAAGCGCCAGCCGTCAAAATCAAGGGCCGACTGGTTGCCCCAGTCGCCGCCGTCGGAGTCCTTGGAGGAGCGCCAGCGCTCGCCGCGGGCGTCCTCGACTTCCCAATTGACGCGCCCCCAACTGCTGTCGCCCTTCACCCACACGCCGACGGTGTGCGGCCTGCCGGGAATGGGCACGGGCTCCTTCAGTCGAAGCGCCACGTATTCGCCAACGACTGCCGGCACGGAGCCTTCGTGTTTCAATTCGAGTTCGAGGAACTCGCCCCTCTCCTCGTCCCGCACCTGACGCAGCTCTGATGATGCACGCACCTCGTTTTCCGAGGTCGGGAGAGGAATAGGATATCGCGTGACTCACTCATCTTTGCCGAACGCTGCTCCGGGATGCTCCGGGTGGCCGTTGATGGGCGGAGCGGTGCTTCAGTTCGCCACCGGCTTCGGCTGGTCGCCTGTGGTTTTTTTCGGGGCGGACGGCTTCAGTTCAGGCTCGGTCCACGCCTTTGTGCGCGTCTTGTTTTGCGCGCGGATTTTTGCGACGGCGTCCACGGTGATCGGCGAGGCGTTGTGCTCCCATTCGCGGCGTATGTAGGTGACGACCCCGGCGACCTGTTCGTCGTTGAGCGCTGCGCCGAGCGGCGGCATTTCGAGGTTCCACGTTTTGCCTTCCACCTTGATCGGGCCGTTCAGGCCGTGGATGACGATGCGCGGCAAAATGTCCGCATCGCCGAGCACCCAGTCGCTGTCCACGAGTGGGGGCGCGAGGCCTTCCATGCCGGTGCCGGTGGGCTGGTGGCATGCGGTGCAGAGCGTGTTGTAAACGGTCTTGCCGGTCTCGAAGAGCTTCTGCTGATCGGCGGTGAGCGGGACGATGACCGGCGGCGGCGGGACGCCGGGCTTGTTTGGCCACGCGACGCGGGCATCCACTGCTGCGACGAGCGGTTTCGATTTTGCGTTCGCGGTTTTTGCGAGCGTGGCGAGCTCGGCGGACTCGGAGTCGAGGTAGAGGAGCTTGAATTTCGGCGCGCCCTTCGGCGGATTTTTTCCGGCGGCACCTTCGAGCATCGCGAGCTGTGCGGGGCTGTTTGGGGGCTGTGCGGCGATGAGCGCGAGGAGCGTCTTCACGCGTGCGGAACGGCGCTCGTTCATCACGGCCTGTGCGAGCGCGCCGAGCATGTCGGCGGGCGCGGGCTTGTCGGAATTTTTGATCAGCGCATCGAGGACTTCGAGTTCGCGGCCGCGCAGGCCGGAGACGATGGCCTCGCGCACGAGCGGATTCGCGCCGGAGCGGCGGGCGAGGGTGATGGCGCCGTCCTGCCCCTCGGGAAATCCGCTGAGCGTGAACGCGAGCGCGATCTGCACGTCCACGGACGGATCGCCGGTGAGCTTCGCGAGTTCGCCTGCGAGCGTGCGATCCGAGACGCGCACGGCGGTGGCGCGGACCTTGGCGTCCTTGTCCTTCAGGCACGCGGTGATCACGTCGGGCGTGAGTGCGGCCATGCCTTCGAGCGTCCAGAGCGCGTGGATTCTTGCGAGCGGTGTCGCGCCGCTTGTCGCGACCTTGGCGATCGCGGGCGCGACGGCGGCGTCCTTGCGCTCGACGAGCAGGCGCTGCGCGGTGTCGCGGATGACGCCGTTCGCGTGGCCGAGGAAGTCCACGATTTTTGCGCTCTCCGCGGGGAGCTTCACGGTCTGCGGCTTCGCGCCGTCGGGCACGATGCGCCAGATGCGGCCCTTGTCGAAAGGCTCCTCGAGTTTGCGGGCGATGATGTTCGCGATGAGGTAGTGCGTGAGGAAGCTCTTGTGCTGGATGATGCCGCGATACATGTCCGTGATGTAGAGCGCGCCGTCGGGCCCGGTGTACGTGTTCACGGGGCGAAAGCGCTCGTCGGTCGAGGTCAGGAATTCCTCCTTGTCGCCGTAAGCGTTTTTCGCGGTGAGCACGGCGTCCTTTTCCTCGACGATCACGCGCTTCACGAGGTTTGCCGAAGGCTCGGGGATGAATGCGTTGCCGACAAATTCCTTCGGGAAAAGTCCACCGCGGTAGATGCCTGCGCCGCACGTCGCGGTGCATTTTTCGAGCGTGCCGTCGGCGCGCAGTGACTTCGCATCGTATCCGCGGTTCACGCCGGGCGTCGGGTGCGAGGGCCAGCAGTCCTGCTCCTTCAGGATCTGCACGCCCGCGCCGGCGCTCGCGGCGAAGTTCGGGTTGCGCTTGTAGAGCGACTCGGGGACGAAACTCGAGCGGAGGAAGTCCGAGTTGAAATTGTAGTAAGAGCGCCCGTAGTCGTCCTGCGTCATGCCCCACTGGCCGCGCGATGCGCCACCGGATTCCACGATCCATTTGCCGTCCTTCAGCTTGTAGCGCGTGCCGGAGTTGGCGTTGTAGATCCAGTTGTCGAGGAAGCGCGTGGGCGAATTCGCCATGTGCTCGGGTTGTCCGCCGCGCGAGCCATAAGCGCCGTCCACCTGCTCCTTCAAGTCGGCGACGCCCGTGCCCTTCGTGTCCTTCATGAACCACATCACTGGCGGCTCCGCGACGAGCACGCCGCCATTCACGCACAGGATCGCGCGCGGCAGGATGAGGCCGTCGGCAAAGACGGTGCGCTTGTCCATCTTCCCGTCGCCGTCCGTATCCTCGAGCATGACGATGCGGCCAAGCGGCTTGTCCTCGCCCTTGCCCTCGACGTCCTGCATGTAGCCGCGCATTTCGCAGACAAAGAGGCGTCCCTTTTCATCCCAACTCTGCGCAATTGGCGTCTCGATCATCGGCTCAGCGGCGACGAGCTCGACGTGGAAACCCTTCGCGACTTTGAACGTCTTCAGCTCCTCCTCCGCGGTGAGCGGCTTCGGCGGCGGGAGCTTGAATTTAATCTCAAATGTCTCCGGCCCCGCGTTCTTCGGATGCAGCGCCCATGCGAGCGTGCCTGCGGCGAGCGCCGCGGCGGTGAGGATGCAGGTTCGCGTGCGAAATGAGGCGGTGCGAGAGCGGATCATGGCGGGTAAGAGGGCACCGAATTTGCCACTGATACCGGTGTTGGCGAGCGGGAAGCTTTTAGCGCGGACAATCCTGTCCGTAGCACCTGAGCCCGCGTGCATGAGAGACGCTGCGGACAGGATTGTCCGCGTTACGGGATCAGCGCTGGATTTTCCAACGCGTCTCGGGATTGAGATTGATGTCCGCGGGGTTCGTGTGGAAGCCGCAGGCTCGGAGCAGATACGCGACTCCCTCGTTCGTGCCCATGCTTTCGCGCAGGCTCTTCGCGAAGATTTCGATGTATTCCTTGTAGCTGTCGAGCGCGAGCAGACCGTCACTCACGTAGTTCGCGAGTTCCGCATCGTGGTTTTCGATGAGGTCGAAAAGTGCACGCCGCAGCTTGATGCGCATGACCGGATCCACCACGAGCTTGAACGGGTTCGCGGACGGATCGGCGAGCACGGCATCGCGGGTGATTTCGACGGGAAGAAATTCGGATTCGCGGATTGGGTCGGACATGGGGCGTCGTCGGTAACAGCAAGCGCGCCGCGGTCAAGCCGGCTGCGGCGTGCGGAAGCGGATCAATTTGAACCACGAACGAACACGAGTGGCCCGATGCTGATGCCGCTCCCCGTCGCTCCTTCTTCGGGAATCCATTCGTGTCTCTTCGTGTCCGTTCGTGGTTTCCGTCCATCTGCGCCACGAGACACCGTACGACGCTACGGAAGCTCCACACTGTCCGGCAGGATCACGCGGTAAACTTCGCGGAGCCGCGCCTGCACGAGCGCGTCGCCGGTGAGCGAGTGCGGCTTCGGAGTGCCGCGCGACACGTCGTTTAGATTCTCCACCTTCGTGAGCAGCGGGCGCGGCATTCTGTGCATTCGAGGAAGGCGCGTTGCCTGGGGGTTCGCCCGCGAGCGCGGAAGTCGCGCGCATGAACGCGCGACGTGAGAGCGGTTCGTTGTCGGGGGATGTTTCCATGGCGTGGATTTTTGGAACGATTTCGCCGGCGGCTATTTCGGATTCTTCCCGGCTTCCGGCATTGGCAAGTCGGCGGGAAGTTCGGCGAGCCGCTCGATTTTCCTCAATTCCGTGTGCATGCGCTCCTTTCCGTTCTTGCCGATTAGCACGCACTTTGAGGGCAGGCGCGTCCCGTCCACTTCGATGGGTGCGGAAAAATTGAACTGCTCCCCTTTCCAATCAATCTTCAGCAGGTCGAGCGTCGCCGCGTCGAAGGAAACATTCATCGCAGGCTCGATGCTGCCGCCCGCCTTCAGCACGCGCACCGCCTTTCCCTCGATGGTCGCGTCGGGCAGCAGCTCGAGCTTCGTGTTCGGATCGGTGAGCGGCGCGAGCGTCCACATCCACACGTCGTGGCACACGCCGCCCTTGTTCTCTGAAGACACGCGTTCGCGCTTGCCGACGCACCAGAGGTTCGGCGGCTGGATCACCGACGTGCGATCCGTGCCTTTGTCGCGCCCGGGGAGCACGTACGTCTCGGAAAATCGAAACGTGCGCAGCAGCTTCTCCGGCCCGCCATGCGCGGCGACAATCTTCTTCGCGAGATCCGCGGCGGTGTCCGCACCTGCGACGGGCTTCTGCTTCGGCGGCAGCGGCTCGGCGGATGCTGGCGCGAATGATGCGAGATCCATCGCGGCGATTTTCACGCCGTCCGCGGGCACGTCGAGTTTCGCGGTCCACACGATGCCATTCAGGATGAACCGGCGCAGGTCCTCGTTTTTCCAGTTGCGGTAAAAGTGTGGCATCACGATTCCGAAACCGCGTCCGCCGTCCGCGCGCTCCACGCACCACGCGACGCGTTCGCTTTTCGGCGACTCGGGCGGGAGCATCGAGGTCGCGAGTACCGTCACGCCGGGGAGCAACGCGTTGCCTTCGCCGCCGAAGAAATTGTTGATGTACGGCTCGTCGTTCAGCGTGAATTCCTTCCAACCGCGCGACACCGGGTGCCCCGCCGCCGCGGGTGTGATCGTCGCCGCAGCGTAGATTTTTGCGATGGACTGGTGGTGCTTGCACTTCGTCGCAAAATATCCGCCGAGCCAGCCGAGCAGTGGATGCGCGCCGTCGTCCGCCACGTCCTCCGCGCGCAGGCCGGTCGCGTAATGCACGCACACGATGCCGCATCCGCGCTTCATCATCGCGCCGAGCGACGCGAGATTTGCGGGAGCCTCCGGCATCCGCGCGAGCGGGAATGTGTCGCCGGTGAAGACGACCGTGCTCACCGCGTCGAGCAGCGCCTGGTCCTTCGGCCACTCGGTCACCACGTCCGCCTTCACGCCGGGGACGTTCGTCACGTTTTCGAGGCAATGCTTCATCAGCCGCCCGCCTGCGGCGACTTCGTGCGATCCCGGCGGATGATTGCTCGGCCCGACGACGATGAGCACGCGAGTCTCCGCGTGCGCGGCGTGCGGGGATAAAACTACGGAGGTGAAAAATGTGAGCGCGGCGAGTGCGTTGAGGAGTTTCATGGGGACGAAAATGGGGCGCTCCAAACACAACCCGGCTGCGCGCTTCATCGCGAGGAGAAAGCGCAGCGTTCAGCGCGTGGCGGGCGCGACGATTTCAAATCGTCGGACCGATGGGGATCTCGTCGGGGTGACACCGCGCGGAGCCGCACGCGCCGACCGGAGGCCGCTCGGCGGGGATATTCCGGGGCTGGAAAAGATTTTGAAAATTGTTGTTGCGAAGGTCGGGTCGATCCCTACAGTCGCAATTGTTCTGGGGGGAACAGCCGCCCTCCGGTTGCCAATCGGCGCCGGGGGGCGGCACTTTTTTTGCCCTGAAACGATGATGTGCGGGAGGCTGGCTTTGCAGTGCGAAAGCCTCACCTGCTCCCGCCCGAAATTCCCTCCGAAAGCGGCGTGGCGCTTACGCTTTCCGCCGCGCTCCAAGGCGCCGGGCGAGGTTCCGTGCGTCCTCTGAATTTTTGAAAGTTGCTCATTAGGTATTGACAGCGAAAGGAAGCCTGCGAAAGTATCCCCATGAAATGCCAAAACTGCGCCAGTGAAGAAGTAGTCAAGAACGGGAGCAGTCGGCATGGGCGGCAGCGGTGGTTGTGCCGGGCGTGCGGGAAGACCAGCGGGGAGAAGGATCACCGGCGGGTGGAGCCGGCGAAGCGGGCGTCCGCACTGGCCCACTACCTTGAGGGGGTGGGGCTGCGGGCGACCGAGCGACTGGTGGGGGTCAGCCACAATGCCGTGATGAACTGGGTGCTCGAAGAGGTGGAGGGCAAGGCGCTGGCCGCGGCCAAAGCGGATGAGGTCGAGTGGATCGAAGCCGACGAGTTATGGACCTATGTGGGCCAAAAAAAACGGCCTACTGGCTGTGGTGGGCTCTTGATCGTGTTACCAAGAAAGTCTGCGGATGGACGCTGGGGGATCGTGGAACCGAAACGGCCCGCCGCATGGATGCGCAGCTTCCTCACGCCGGGCACATCACCTTCTGCACGGATTTCTGGCACCCCTACGGCCTGATCTTCGCCCAGCACCGGCATCTGCAAGGCAAGGCCCACACCTTCACCATCGAGAGTCACAATAACCGCCTCCGCGTTTACCTCGCCCGTCTTCGCCGCAGGACGCACTGTTACACCAAGAAACTCGCCAACCTCGCCGCCAGCATTTTGTTTTATCTGCTCACGAAAACGTAATCAATACCTAATGAGCAATCCCAATTTTTGAAAGTTTGGGCGAGGAGTTCCCGCAGGTTCAGGGAAGCCGCAGATCATGAAGGCATGAATTCCGCCGGCGGGTTTCCGGAATCGGCGCGAAATTTTTCCGATGGAATCCGCGATACGCAGATCCATTCACAGGCTCTGCGGACAGGATTGTCCGCGTTACGGCTCCGCCTACTTCCGCCAGCCGAAGCTGTAGCCGGTCATCGTGCGCACGCCTTTGCCGGGGCCGCCTGGTTTCAGCGAGGCTTCGTCGAAGAGCGCGGTGTAAACGTATTTGAAACCATCGAGCTTTTTCCGCTCCACCTTTGTGCCGATGTAGCGCTCGATTTTCCGAACGGCGTCAATTTCCGCCGCGGTGAAAATCGTGAAGGCGTCGCCGCTCTGGAGCGCGCGCCCCGTGCGGCCGATGCGGTGGACGTAATCTTCGGGGTGCTGCGGCACGTCGTAATTGATGACGTGCGTGACGCCCGCGATGTCGAGCCCGCGCGCGGCGATGTCGGTGGCGACGAGCACTTCGTATTTTCCACTCTTGAATCCCGCGAGGGCCTCGGTGCGTTCGCCCTGGCTGCGGTCGCTGTGCATGGCTGCGACGAGGTGATTCGTGCGCGCGAGACGGTTGGTGACCATGTCGGCGGCCACTTTTGTCTGCGTGAAGATGAGGACGCTCTTGTATTCCGTGGTCTCCAGCATCGCGAGGAGGAGATCCATTTTCTGATCCTTCGCGACGGGATAGAGCGCGTGCGCGACGGTGTCGGCGGCGCTTTGCCGGCGACCGATCTCGATGGCGATGGGATCGCGCAGGATCCACTTCGTCAGCGTCTCGAGTTCGGGCGGGAGCGTGGCGGAAAAGAAGAGCGTCTGCCGGTCTTTCGGCGTCTGCTTGATGATCCGTGACACGTCGGGCAGGAAGCCCATGTCGAGCATGCGGTCCACTTCATCGAGCACAAGATGGCGCACGTCGCCGAGCTTGATCGTGCCGTCCTCCATGTAATCGAGCAGCCGTCCCGGCGTGGCGACGATGATGTCCGCGCCCTTGGCGAGTTCTTCGCGCTGGGTGCCGTAGCCGACGCCGCCATGGATGATCACGGTGCGCAGGCCGGTGTCATGGCCGTAATTCACGAAGCTCTGGTGGACCTGCTGCGCAAGTTCGCGAGTGGGCTCGAGGATGAGCGCACGCAGCTTGCCGTGCTCACCGAGCACGGTGAGGATCGGGAGCGCGAAGGCCGCAGTTTTTCCGGTGCCGGTCTGGGCGGAGCCCATCACATCTTTTCCCTGCAAAACGAGGGGCATTGCCTGTTCCTGAATCGGCGTCGCATTCTGGTAGCCCTTGGCTTCGACATTGCGCACGACCGCTTCGGACAAGCCGAACTCTTTAAAAATCATCAGACTCTTCATGTAACCTTTGCAGCGGCAGGCGCAACTAACATTTTGCGCCGCGCCGCTCGATCCGCCACTGTCGCCCGATGCCACGTTCTCTCGTCTCGCGCTCCCTCGAACCGCTCGTCGCGGTGCTCTGGGGCGTATTCCTCCTGTGGACCGCATGGCTCGCCGTGGTGTGGATCGTGCCCGTGGGGAGCGGGGAATTGGGCTTCGTGGCCGGCTCGCCACCGCCGCCAAATCCGGAACTCCGCCGCGCGATCCTGCTGCTTGCGGAAAATGCCGACACGGTGTGGCTCGCGCTCGCGGTGATGAACCTGCACCGCGTGCTCACGCACGGGTACGGCCTGCGGGTCACGCGCGCGTGGCTGCTTCTTTCCGTCGGCGGCGGGTTCACGCTCGGCGTGCTGAATGTGAAAACGGGCGTGCTTTTTGGAAAAATGCAGTTCGGCGCGGGGCTTGGGAAACAGTTGTTCGGCGTCGCTCTGGGCTGGGTGCTGCTGTGGCCGGCACTCGTGCTCGGAGCGCGCGAGGCGGTGCTCCGGCTGCGCCCGCGCGCGAGCCACGCGTTTGCGGCAGCGTCCACGGCGTTGCTCGTGTTGCTCACGGAAGCAAATCTGGAATGGCCTGCGCGCGCGCTTCGCGGCTGGTGGGCGCATCCGCCGGATGCGCCCGGCGTGCCCTGGATGAACCCGGTCGTGTGGTTCGGCGCAGCTTGGCTGATGGCGTTTGCGATGCGGGAAAAGGACGTCGCATCCGCAGCCGCCGCGCGGTCGGCGAAGCCGGTGATCCTGCTCGCCGCACTGAACGCGATCGCGATCACGGCGCGGCTCCGGCAGACATGGTTTTCGTAACAGGATTATTTCAAACGAAAGCCCGGCGGGTGTGTTAAAAATCGCAACGTCATGAAAATCGTTCAATTCATCCAGCGCACGCTCGGCAGCCCGCCGAAGCTGCATCCCATCGACCACGGCTTCGCCCGGCACTGGACGAAACAGCGCCTCGCCGCCGTCTTCCCCGAGTTGCGCGGCGACGCCCGCCGGCTCGAAGCCGCCTACCGCGCCCTCGACCTCGCTCCGCGCACGAGCGACTCGAATCCGTCGGACTTGGTCTTCGAAATCGGCCTGCATCGGGAAATCGAACCCTGACAGGCCAAGGCTTCTGCGAAATTCCACCGACCAAGGGGCGGAGGAACCACGGATTCCACGGATTCCACGGATTCCACGGATGGTACGGATGGAAGCATTTTCCTCTGAAAAACGATCCGTGCCATCCGTGAAATCCGTGGCGAACTTTTTCCATATCCGAGTGCTTCGGGGCACAGAGTTCACAGCCTGTTGAGCCACGGGCACAGATGACGAATCATTTACCTCCATCATGTTTATTGAACAAAGATTCTGGAATTTCATCAAAGATTCCGATCCCAAATTTGTTTAACTCGTTAACTACTGACCACGCGTGATAAAGAAATTCTTGATCTTTTTGAACAGAACTCAGAAAAACGCGTCCATACATTGCAGTTACACGAATACATTGCACAGCCCCGAGAGTTCTCATCAACTCCGCACAAAATCTGCTCACACTAAATAGAAAGCGCAGGATACCAATATGGCCAAATACGACGACTCTGATTCTGGATTCAAAATCTACCTCCGCGAGATCGGCCAGACGCCGCTCCTCACCATCCAGGAGGAGATTGACCTCGCCGCGAAGATCAAGAAGGGCGACATGGAGGCCCGCGCCCTCATGATCAAGGCGAACCTCCGCTTGGTCGTGAAAATCGCGCACGACTACGGCAACCTCGGCCTCCCGCTGCTCGACCTCGTCTCCGAGGGCAACATCGGCCTCATGAAGGCCGTCGAGCGTTTCGACCCCGCGAAGGGCGGCAAGCTCTCGACCTACGCCGCGTGGTGGATCAAGCAGTCCATCAAGCGCGCGCTCGCGAACCAGTCCAAGACCATCCGCCTGCCCGTTCACCTCGTGGACAAAATCGCAAAGGTGAAGCGCCTCGCGATGGCCATGAGTGAGGAACTCGGCCGCGAACCCACCGACGACGAACTCGCCGAGGAAGTCGGCATCTCCGCCGCGAAGCTCTCGCAGCTCCGCACCGTGAGCATCCGCCCGGCCTCGCTCGACGCGCCGATGAATGACGACGACGGCACCGAATTCGGCGAACTCGTCGGCGACGACACCGCCGTGGATCCGGCCGAAAACCTCTCGGACAAGAACCTCCAGGAGGAACTCGCCGACCTGCTCGGCGTCCTCGACGCCCGCGAGCGCAAGATCATCAATTCGCGCTTCGGCCTCGATGGCGGCAAGGCCCGCACGCTCGAGGAAGTCGGCCAGAAATTTGGCGTCACGCGCGAGCGCATCCGCCAGCTCCAGAACATCGCGCTGGCGAAGCTCCGCCGCGCGCTCCGCAAGCGCGAGCACCCGATCGAGCACCTGCTCTCATCGAAGCTCGATGCCGAGGACATCGCGGCGATTGCGGCGAACAACTGAGCCGCAGCCAGACCAATCAAACCCCGCCCCTTCGGTCGCAAGGCCGGCGGGGCGGTTCGTTTTTGGCGGGAAGTGATCCGTCTTAATCCTAATCCCCGCCGAGGGGTGCAGCAGCGATCCGAGCGAGGAGCAAGATGGATCCCCGCCATTTTTTGGAGACGGCATTGACGCGTCTCCGCTTTTCCCGAAACACTTCGGGCGGATGAACTCACTGACTTCGATGGATCCCGAGCGCACGATTGAATTTGAATTCGTGCGCGCGACGGAAAATGCGGCGCTCAATTCCGTCCCGTGGCTCGGGCGCGGCGAAAAGGAGCTGGCGGACGGCGCGGCGTGCGATGCGATCTACGGAGTGTTCGACCTCGTGGACATCTGCGGCGAGGTCGTCATCGGCGAGGGGCAGAAGGACAACGCGCCCGGCATTTTTCTCGGCGATCACCTCGGCACCTGGAGAATGGGTGCACCGCGTTTTCAGATCGCGCTCGATCCGATCGACGGCACCTCAAACATCGCCTACGGCCTGCCGAACAGCATCTCCGTGATGGCCGCGAGCGAGGCGACCGCGGACAGCCCGCACGTCATGCGGAACCTTCCCACATTTTACTCGGAAAAACTCGCCTACGGGCCGGATGTGGTGCGCGCCATCGGACGCGGGATGCCGCAAATTTTGCTCGATGATCCCATTTCGCAGACGCTCGTCCGCGTCGCCGAGGCGCTCGGAAAACGCGTGAGCGAACTCGTCGTGATGACGCTCAAGCGTGACCGGCACGACGCGTTCATAGCCGCCGTGCGCAAGGCCGGCGCAGCGCTGCGGCTCATCACGGATGGCGACATCACCGCCGCCGTCTCGCCATCGCTCCCCGACGGTGGCGTGGACCTCTACTACGGCATCGGCGGCTCGCCCGAGGGCATCCTCACCGCCGCCGCGCTGAACGCCCTCGGCGGCGAGATGCTCCTGCGCATGAAGCCGCGCGACGAAGCCGAACGCGCCGCCGCCATCGCCGCGGTCGGCGAGGCCGATCTCGCGCGCGTCTATCGCTGCAGCGATTTGATCTGGGGCGAGAGCTGCATCTTCTGCGCGACCGGAATCAGCGACAGCACGCTGCTCCCCGGTGTGAAGCTCGTCGGGAGAAAAGCGATCACGCACAGCATCCTCATGCGTTCGCGCAGCCGCACCGTGCGCTACATCCGCGCGATCCACGATCTCGACAGCAAGACGATCCACCTCCGCAGCGCGCAGGCGGACCGGAAATTGTAGCACGCCGGGGAAAAGTGCTCAGTTCTCAGTTCTCAGTCCTCAGACTCGAACTGTACGACTTCTGAGAACTGAGAACTCCACGCCCCAGTCGCCCGTGCTTGCCATCGCGCAGCGGAGACGGAAGAATTTCCGCTCAATGAAAACCTCCCTCTGTTTCCTCACCGCCATCCTCTCCATCTGCGCCACCGCGCCGCGATCCATTGCTGCAAAGCCGGCAAATCCGGCCAAGGCAGCGCAGGCAGCAGTGTTGGCTGCGACCCAATTTGACGGCACGATCACCGCCATCAGCGACACGTCCGTCATCGTCAAAGGCGCGACGGGTGAGAAGACATTCGCCATTCATCAGGGCACGGTCTTCGGTCAAGGTGCCAAGAAAAAACTCGCGGACTTCAAGGCCGGGGATCATGTGCTGGTGAGCTTCAGCACCGCCGCCGGCCAGTTCAAGGCGGAGAACATCCGCAAGGTGTCGAAAAAACCGAAGGCGGCGAAGTAGCACGCCGCGCGCTAAAGGCGCGCGATGAAGTCCTGAAAAAACTCGACGCCGCGATCCAGGTCGCGGACTGCGATCCATTCGTCCTTCGTGTGCGCCTGTGCGATGGAGCCCGCTCCGAGCGCGATGGACGGTGTTCCATCTGCCGCGAAAATTCCGCCGTCGCTGAACCACGCGGAGCCGGCGATTTTCGATCCGCACCGCTGGAGCAACTGGATCATGGGATGCGAAGTGTCCGTAACCATCGGCCTCGACGCGGTGTGCGCGATTTCCAAATCGGGACACACGCTGCGCAGCCGCGCGCTCACGCGTTCGAGCACGTCGTCGTCGCCGGGCAGATGGCGGATGTCTGCCTCCGCGGTGCAGATGTCCGGCACGATGTTGATTTTGCTCCCGCCCTTCACCGTGCCCGCGCTGATCGTGGTGCGGCCCAGCAGCGGATGCTCCGCGTCGCCGAGCACCGCGGGGATTTCATCGCGGATGCAGCGGAGAACGTCGGCCATTTTGTAGATTGCATTGTCGCCGCGCTCCGGCTGCGCGGCGTGGACTGCGCGGCCGCGCGTCGTGAGCGTGAGCCACAGCGCACCCTTGTGCGCGACAACCGCATCGAGCCCCGTCGGTTCGCCGGCGATCACAAAGCCGAACCGTTCCTGCTCCGCGAGCGAGCGAGCGCCGTATTGCCCGGCCTCCTCGCTGCACAGTCCCGCAAACCACACCTCGTGCCCGAGTGCGCCGAGGCGGTCGCGCGATCCGCGCAGTGCCCAGAGCATCGCGGCCATCGTGCCTTTTGTGTCGCTCGCGCCGCGACCCCACACGCGGCCGTCTCGCAATTCACCGCCGAACGGATCGATCGTCATGCCGCCGACGCTCACCGTGTCCGTGTGCGGCGCAAAAAGAACGCGCGGTTTCTTCCCGCCGCCGTCGCTGAAGCGCGCGACCACATTCGGCCTGCCTGGCAGCACGTCGCGCAGTTCCACGCGTGCATCGGGAAATTCACTCCGCAGCCAGCCCGCAAGCCACTCCGCGATCACCTGTTCGCCCGTGTGCGGCGTGCCGGGATCGCCCTCGGGATTCACGCTCGGGATGCGGATAAGCGCCTGGAGAAGTTCAACGGCTGTCTGCGGTGTCGCCATGCGGCGAGTGAACAGTCTCGGTTGCGAAAAGGAAAGCGCCGCGCTTTTGCGGCAACGTCCTGATTTGGTGTTTTTTGTTGGAAGTTTGGAGTTGAGCGATTGGCCCCGCGCAGCGACTGCGCCATGTCACGACGCATTGCAAAATTCGCAACGCGCCTGCGGCGGGCCAAACACCAAACTCCAAACTCCAAACTCCAAACTCCAAACTCCAAACTCCAAACGTCAAATTACAACAACGGTGCTTTCCCCCCGCTACCGCTGCGTGCGGAGGAACCACTCCACAAATTTCGGGATGCCCTCGGTGATCTTCGTGCGCGGGTCGTAGCCGAGGAGTGCGCGGGCCTTGGTGATGTCCGCAAAAGTCACCGGCACGTCGCCGGGTTGCTCGGGCTTGCGCTCGATCTCCGCGTTTTTGCCGAGCGCTTTTTCGATCATCGCGATCAGATCCGAGAGCGTCGTTGTCTGGTTTTCGCCGAGATTGAAAACATCGCAAAGCGGGCCTTCGTAACCGAGGCTCGCGGTGATGCCGCCGAGGATGTCGTCAACGTAAGTGTAGTCGCGCCGCGTGGAGCCGTCGCCGAACTGCGCGATGGGCCGGCCCTCGAAAATCGCCCGGGTGAACGAATGGATCGCGAGGTCGGGCCGTTGCCGCGGGCCGTACACGGTGAAGAACCGCAGGCTCACCGTGCGGATGCCGTGGAGGTGCGAGTAGTTCGAGCAGAGCTGCTCGGCGGCGAGCTTCGTGGCGGCATACGGCGAGATGGTCTGCGTGAGCGCGAGATCTTCGCGGAATGGCAGCGTCTTCAGGATGCCATACACGCTCGAGCTGCTTGCGTTGATGAACCGCGGCACACCGCATTGCCTCGCCGCTTCGAGGAGGTGGAAAGTGCCAGTGATGTTTGTGTCGAGATACAGCTTCGGATCGCGGATGGAAGGCCGCACTCCGGCGCGCGCGGCGAGATGCACGATGCAGTCAAATTTCCCGCCCTCGACGATCCGCCGCACCGCATCGCCGTCGCGGATGTCCGTCTCGTAAACCGGCGCGTCTTTCGCAAATCCCGCGACATTCGCGCGCTTGATCGCGGGGTCGTAGAAGTCGTTAAAGTCGTCCACCACCTCGACGGAATGGCCGGCTCCGAGACTGCACTCGGCAAAATGTGAGCCGATGAAACCGGCGCCGCCCGTCACGAGGATTTTCATCGTGCGACGCTATGACCGCGCACGCGCGCGGCGCAAGGGCCGTTTGACGCGAAGCCACACGCACGCAGCTCCGCGGCTGGTAGCGCCGTCATTCGCGGATGAGATCCTTCATCGAAGTGACGCTGCCGTTGCTCAGGACGATGAGGTTTCCACGGGGGTGCTGGGCCGATTTTTCCAGGAACCACGGATGGCCCGAGCTCCGCATCGGCGACACGGGGTTTTC
>Ga0209596_1001888_pt1 | contig 17619 bp, 18 predicted proteins | sample M_130807_MF_Meta_FD_187314 | JGI IMG/M metagenome (GOLD analysis project Ga0209596, IMG submission 187314) | Freshwater microbial communities from Lake Montjoie, Canada to study carbon cycling - M_130807_MF_MetaG (SPAdes) (version 2) | ecosystem: Environmental > Aquatic > Freshwater > Lake...
ATAATAAAATGTCCAGACAAATGAAGGTTGCACTTAATCTTCTTACTTCAATGGAAAATCCTGACGTAGCCACCGTTGGAGATATTTATTTTAATGTAGTAAGCAAGAATTTAAGAATATACAATGGCACCGTGTGGGTTGAGCTAACCCCTCCCAGCACAGACCCAACACCATTTTATATGCATACACATTCATTTGATGGAGATGTTCATACAATTGATGTTCAGAACAAGATTACATTTAAAGAAACAAATACTTCAGATTCTCCCGATCTAGTATTACCACTTGTAATTGGATATAGCGGACAAAATCCTTCATCATTAAATGATGGCGGTACATTTAGTGATCAAACATTACTTGATGGCGGAGACCCACAAGGAAATGCAGAAGTAGTACAAGACGAAATTCTAGAAGGAGGAAATTCTGCAAATAACGATGGTATAATTGTTGATGCAGGAGGTTCATAAAATGGCATCATTAAGAATACAACTTAGAAGAGATACAGCAGCAAATTGGGTGTCTAATAACCCAATACTATTATCAGGTGAATTAGGCATCGAGACAGACAGCCTGAAGTTTAAAATTGGTAATGGCTCAAGATGGAATTCAACAACATCATATGCATTAAAGGCTGGAGAGGCTAACGGCCTTGCTACGCTTAACTCCCTTGGTAAAATACCAACATCACAGTTGCCAGACTCAATGTCTGTTTCAGCAGATCTTGCCGCAGCAATATCAGCGCTAACAACAAATTCAATTTCAGAAGGCACAACAAACAAATACTTTACAAATCAAAGAGCAATAGACGCGGTATCTGCATCTATCGCTTCGGCAATTGCTACAGAAGTCACTAATAGGAATACAGCAATAGCAACCGCAAAAACAGAAGCAATTAATACCGCATCAAATGATGCAACTAACAAGGCATCAGCGGCACAATCTGCAGCAGTAACGGCAGCCGCAGCAGCAGCTGACACAAAAGATACTATTTCAGCAGCAGCAGCAGTTGCTACAGCAAATTCTTACACAGATGGAAAAATTGTAACAGAAGTTTCAAATAGAAGTAGTGCAATAAATACCGCTATCTCAACTGAAATTACAAATAGAAACACAGCAATTAATGCTGCAGTTTCTGGAATTACAGCAGGAACTGGCGCAACAGGTGCAACTGGCCCAGCGGGTCCAACAGGTCCAACTGGTTTAACAGGCGCAACAGGCGCAACTGGTCCTCAAGGATTAACTGGCCCAGCGGGTACTGGCATTACTGGATTACAGGGCCCCAAAGGTGACACAGGCGAAACTGGCCCAACAGGTCCAACTGGTTTAACAGGCGCAACAGGCGCAGCAAGTACAGTAGCGGGCCCAACAGGTCCAACTGGTTTAACAGGCGCAACAGGCGCAACAGGCCCAGCGGGTCCAACTGGTTTAACTGGCGCAACAGGCGCAACTGGTCCACAGGGATTAACTGGCCCAGCGGGTTCTGGTGGATCAACATTTTCTGGCACAACAGATGCAATAACAGAAGGCACAACAAACCTTTACTTTACTCCAGCAAGAACAATATCGGCAACAAATCAAAGATTTACAGATGTGTATATTAATATAAATCAAGCAACCGATGATTTGATGGCGTATGGAGCTTCTAACTATTTAACATCTTCAAGCTTGGGAAATACACTTAATGGATATGTGGCTGAAGCAGATGCAGATTTAGCAGGAGGATATGCAAGACTTGGAGTGTCAAGCGGTAAAATTCTAGACTCCGTAATTCCTACTACAATTGCAAGAACATCCGACATAACTACAGCTATAGCAAATGTTGTAAATGGTGCCCCAGCATCATTTGACACTTTAAAAGAACTTTCAGATGCATTGATAGCAGACGAGTCAGCAGCAGCAACATTAACAACACTAGTTGGAACAAAACTTTCATCCACAATTGCAGCATCTACATATGCACCAATTGCCTCCCCAACATTTACTGGAACAGTAAATGGTATTACAAAAGCAATGATTAGTCTTGGAAATGTAGATAATACAGCGGATGCATCAAAACCAATATCAACTGCTACACAATCCGCATTAGATGCAAAATTAACAATATCAACAGCATCATCAACCTATGCACCTATGATCTCTCCAGTGTTTACTGGAACAGTAGATTTTTCTGGCGCAACAGTAACTGGAATTACGGCTCTTCCTACTCAAACAGGAAATTCTGGAAAATATTTAACAACAAATGGAACAGCTGCATCATGGTCAACTTTATCCCTAACAGACTATGCAACTAAAGCGTCACCAGTATTTACTGGAACAGTAGATTTTTCTGGTGCTACGGTAACTGGTTTATCTACAACAATAGCAGATAACTCTATAACATCAGCAAAAATTGCAGATGGTTCTATTGTTAATAGCGATATAAATGCTTCTGCCGCTATATCAAAAACAAAAATTTCTGGTACAGCAGTAACTTTATCAGATACCGCAACTATTTCCAATACAATGCTAGCTAATTCAAGCATAACAATTAATGGTACATCAGTTTCACTTGGTGGAACTGCAACAATTGCTGCTGGTGCAAAAACATTCTATAATAATACTGGCACACTACCTACTACTGGTATGGTTGCTGGAGATATTTACGTACAATACTAGGATATAAATGAAGATACATGATGGTACAACTTGGCAAGATGCAAAATCATTAAAGATACATGATGGTTCTAGTTGGAGTTCTGCCATTAAAAGTTGGGTTTATAATGGGAGTTGGCAATTAGTTTATCCAAACTCACCAGTTTCAACTGGTGGCCCAACATTTACGTATTCAGGTACCACTTATCCATCCCCTGGTTCAACATGGACACCAAATCACTCATGGAATATGGATTCGGCATATGCACCAACATCATATACATATCAGTGGAAACGCGGAAGCACAAATATTTCAGGAGCTACTTCTGCAACGTACACAGCAACAGCAGCAGATATTGATCAGTCTATAGGCGTTACAATAACAGCAACAAATGGAAGAGGAAGCACAACAATAAGTGGAAGTTCTGGAACTAACATATTGCCAATGGTAACATCTGTAATTGCTTATGACTCTACTCCATACCCAACTGCGCCTTCTGTTTCTTTATATCCATCTGATTTAAGCTTTACTGGATCTTGGGGGGCATCTACGTATGCAACTTCATATTCAATTAGCACTAACAATGGATCAATCTCTCCAACTTCCGCCGTAAGTTCTGGTAACTTTAGCGGATCTGGTTCAGCTGGAGCAATACAAATTACTGTTACCCCAACAAATTCAAATAAACAAGTTTATATATACTGGTCTGCTGCAACTGGAGCATCATCTTACGATATTGTTAAATATGGAAATAACGTAAGCACAACAGTAAATGTTCCATCTTCACAAACTAATTATACTTGGGCAATTGCAGACGGAAACGAATCAAATTATTTTACAGTATATCCAAGATCTGCTGCTGCACTAGGATATGGAATGCAAACAAGTGCTACTGCATCAAACAAATCAGCAAATCCAGGGTATGCATCTGGAACACTGACTGCAGTAGTAATAGCAGTACCAAGCGGAGGATCAGCTTCACTTTCACCATCTGGCACTGTTCAGGCACGGAATACTATTAATGCAAGCACATCCTTTAGCACTGGAAGCCCAACTGCATACGAAATTCAAATAAGAAAAGCAACTGGATTCTCACCAGAATACAATAGTGGGACACAGCTAGAAACTGGAACTACTACTGCGTCACACTATATTACAGACTCAGAGGCATCGGGAACTCCAGATCAATTTGCTGCTTTTGGTAGAGCTTATAATGCTGGCGGATGGTCTGGGTGGTTTAAATCTAATACAGTGACCTCAACGCCGTATGTGGCACCAGTTGTTACATATACAGCAACATACAATGCAAATGGTGGATCTGGTGGTGGAACAAGCACATATACGGCAGGTGGATCTACAACAGCATCGTCAGCACCATCAAGGTCAGGTTATACTTTTAATGGATGGTATGATACAGGAGCAAACGACTATACATATTATGTTGCAGGCGGTGGAGGATGGTACCCTCCTTCATATAACATTACTATGTATGCAAGATGGACAGCGGTAGCAGCTGCGGCACCAGGTGTACCAAGCTTAACTTTTGCCTGGGTTTCAGGTTCAGGAACAGCATCAAGCCCATCTTCTTGGCAAGCATCTTGGTCTGATGGTTCTGGAGGAACTCCAACCTCATGGGATTATGAATTACAATTTGCAAGTTCAAACGGAGGAACAGTTCTAGCCTCAGACACAGGAACAATTTCTATTCGATCAAAAAATTATAACAGTTACTCTTACGCTTGGTCTCGTTTTAGAGTTAGAGCAAACGGCTCTAGCTCATCAGCATTTACAGCTTGGAGCTCATGGGCATGACATTAACTAACGATGAACAAATAGAAATATTAAATGCTAAAATTGATTCCATATCAATTGTAATAGATGCCTTGAAAGATGGAATAATAGCAATGCCTGAAGAATTTGAAGGCAAAGAGCTAAGACAAGATGTTTTAGATAGATATATATCTGAAGTAGGTACCTACACCCAGATGATGGTAGAATTAAGAGGATAGAATGTCTTACGAATACCTTTCTGATCCAGAAAAAGAAGCAATTAAGCAGTCGGCAGTAAGAAATTTAGAGTATCAGAAGTACTCTTATGAAATTGAAAAAATAGCAGAATCTGCTAAGTCTAAACCAGACAATGAAAGACTAGAATCCTTACAAGAACAAATAGAAGAAAAAGAAATACAAATATCTGCGGTTTCATCTCAATTATAATTTTAAATAGGATATAATTAGTAGATGCAATACCGCCAGGAGGCAACATGGCAAGCACTTTCCCAACAAGCAAAGACAATTTAGCCAACCCATCATCCACAGATGAATTGGTTGGACACGCAGCACAACATGCTAATGCAAATGACGCAATTGAAGCACTTGAAACATCAGTAGGTGTAACTAACTCAACTGATTCAGGCTCTTTAACATACAAAGTAAACACTCTATCAAGCACAGTCGCAGGACTTGCAAATAACGTCACCAGCACAGAAACTCTTTTGGGGTTAGATGGAAACAACGACCTTGAGGTAAGCGGTATTGAAAACGCTACTAACGTAGATTCGTTTTCAAAAACGGCATGGAGAACAGTTCATTACAAGATACAGGTTAAACAAGGAATCCATGTTTACACTTCAAACATTACCGCAACACATGATGGAACTGACGTATTGGTATCAGAATCAAATATCTTGTCAACAACAGCAAATTCGTTATTTAGTTATACCTTTGAAGAAAACTCAGGTATAATTAGTTTAAGAGTCACCCCCAATGGTGGATCTATTACTTTTAAGTATTATAGAACCGCAATTAAGGCATAATAAAAAAGCAATAAGAGGAGTCATATAAATGGCAACAGTAGTCAAAAATTTTAGAATTAAATCAGGCCTTATTGTTGATGGTGCAACAGGTACAATCAACGGCCAAAACATACTTACAGAAACAGGCGGAAACGCATATATCCTCAACCTTGTTGGTGGAGCGACTCTAGTAAAATCAGTAGAATCAACACAACTTGAAGTTAGTGGAGCTGGCTTACTTTCTATAAAGTCTGGCGTATTTGATGTAGCAGGCGCAGCAGCAGCAGCTCAGTCTGCAGCAATTTCTGCAGCAGCAACAGATGCAACATCTAAGGCCAACGCCGCTCAGTCTGCAGCAACAACCGCAGCTGGAACAGATGCCACTACAAAGGTAGCAGCAGAAGCAGCACTTAGAGTATCAGGCGACGCAGCCTCAGTATCAACTGCAGCAACAGATGCAACATCTAAGGCCAACGCAGCACAAGCAGCAGCAATTTCTGCAGCAGCAACAGATGCAACTACTAAGGCTAATGCAGCAGTATCAACTGCAGCAACAGATGCAACATCTAAGGCCAACGCAGCACAAGCAGCAGCAATTTCTGCAGCAGCAACAGATGCTACTACAAAAGCCAACGCAGCACAAGCAGCAGCAGAAGCAACCGCAGCATCAGCACTTTCAACTGCAATATCAACAGAAGTTTCAGGTCGTAACACAGCAATTTCTGCAGCAGTAAGTACATTAGTAGACGGTGCACCAGCACTTCTTGATACATTAAATGAAATCGCAGCAGCAATTAATGATGATGCTAATTACACAACAACTATTACAACTGCCTTAGCAACAAAAGCCAACTCAACACAAGTTGCTACAGACATAGCAGCAGAAGCAGCACTCAGAGTATCAGGCGACTCAGCCTCAGTATCAACTGCAGCAGCTGACGCAACTGCTAAGGTAGCAGCAGAAGCAGCACTCAGAGTATCAGGCGACTCAGCCTCAGTATCAACTGCAGCAGCTGACGCCACTACAAAGGTAGCAGCAGAAGCAGCACTCAGAGCAGCTGCGGACACAGCAGCAATTGCAACTGCATCAGCAGATGCAACAGCCAAGGCCAATGCCGCTCAAGCAGCAGCAGAGGCTACAGTAGCAGCAGCTAGTTATGCACAACAAAATGCAACTCCATCATTTACAGCAATTAATTACAATTCTGTTGCTAGATATGTTGCAGCAACAACTGGAAACATTGTCACTGCAGCAGAAACAACTGCCTTTTCATGGGTAGCAGCAGACTTTAGAAGCGCTAAGCTTGTAATTAAAGCAAAGAATGGTGTACATACTCAGGTTTCAGACTTAGTAGTTACACTTGATACTGCAAATAACGTAGCAGTTTCTGAATATGGAATTACATATTCAAACGGAACAGAATTAGCAGCAGTAACAGCAGATTATTCTGGATCGGACGTAAGAATTAGAGTAACACCAGCAAACGGTAACACAGAAGTTATGGTTGTTGGAACACTGATTAAATAATTAAATAAAGGTTTTGGGGGATTCCTTAAAAATCCCCCACAATAAAACAATTAGGGGATATGTGAACTTAAATGGCAACAGTAGATAAAAATTTTAAAGTAAAGAATGGATTGAATGTGGCTGGTACAGCTACGTTTGATTCTAATATTGTATTAGGCACCGCCCCAATAGCATTTGATCAAACAACAGGGAGACTACAGATCCAGATTAATGGAAGCTGGGTCTCTTTAGCACATACAACAGATGTAGTAGATACATCTGGAGCAATTAGCTTTATGGATATTGGATTGGCAATCGATTATGATGGCAACCCAGTCTATACAGTTCAGGCAAACGGGGTTGTAACAACAGCGACTAAATTCGCTGACGGCGGAACCCCTTCAACAACTTCATACGATCTAGCCTTCGATTCTAGTACAATTAACGCTTAATTGTAACAGTCTAGATGGTATAATTTAGAAATAATATAAAATAAGGGGTGGCATAATGTCAACAGTAAGAATTCAAGTAAGAAGAGGCGTCGCAGCAGACTGGACCTCAGTAAACCCAATTCTAGCAGCAGGAGAAATGGGATACGAAACAGACACAAATAAGTTTAAGTTTGGTAACGGATCAGGAACTTGGAGCACACTTTCATACGGCGCTTCAGATACACCTGGCGTTACAGAAATTGCACAAGATGCAATTAACTCAGCTCTTGTAGTTGGAACAGGTCTTACAAAGACATACAACGACGGGGCTAATACAATTACAGTAGCTATTAATGATGCTATTTGGGCAAACAAGACATACGTTGATGGCGCTGTAGCGGGACTATCAAGCACAGTAGATTCAGCATTTGTACCAGAGTCAGATAAAGGAATTGCTTTTGGAGTTGCTTCACTTGATTCAACTGCTAAAATTCCAGCAGTTCAAATTAGTGATACATCAGTAAGAAACAAAATTAGTGCTTCTGGAAATGGTATTGCCTACAACAGCACAACTGGAGCACTATCACTTGATTTTTCAGCTGCATCAACATCTGTTGCAAGCCAGGGATATGTAGCAACACAAATTGCAAATACTGTAAATGGTGCACCAGGAGCATTAGACACTCTTCTAGAGCTTTCAAATGCATTGGGATCAGATGCAAACTTTGCAACAACAGTAACAAATAGCCTTTCAACTAAATCTCCAATTGCTTCACCAACATTTACTGGAACAGTAACAATTCCAGCTGGAGCATTAATTTCAGGATATGATTTACAGGCAAATAGAGAAGCAGCAGTAACATCTGCACTTGCCACAGCAGCAGCAGACGCTCAAACTAAAGCAACTGCAGCTACAACTGCAGCTACAACTGCAGCAGCAACCGATGCTACAACTAAGGCAGCCGCAGCACAAGCCGCAGCAACTGCAGCAGCAGCAACCGATGCAACCACAAAAGCTAATACTGCTAAATCAGAAGCTGTTACAGTAGCATCAACAGATGCTACAACTAAATCAGCAAATGCTAAGTCAGAAGCAATTGCCACAGCAGCAGCAGATGCTACAACTAAAGCAGACGCAGCCGCAGCAGCAGCATCAACAGACGCTACAACTAAAGCAGCAACTGCCAAGTCAGAAGCACTAGCGGGAGCATCAGCAGATGCAACTACAAAGGCCAATGCCGCTCAGTCTGCAGCAACAACCGCAGCTACAACAGCAGCCGCAGCAGCAGCAGATACAAAAATTGGAACACATAATTCTGTTACAACAAACGTACATGGAATTTCAGATACTGCAGAATTAGCTACAAAATCTTATGCTGATACAGCAATTGCTCTAAAGGCACCACTTGCTTCACCAACATTCACAGGCACTGTCTCTGGAATTACAAAGACAATGGTTGGATTGGGTTCTGTTGACAACACAGCAGATTCAGCAAAGCCAATTTCAACAGCTGCACAGACAGAACTTAACCTAAAGGCACCGCTTGCTTCACCAGCACTTACTGGTGTTCCAACAGCACCTACAGCAGCGGCAGCAACAAACACAACACAGGTAGCAACAACTGCTTATGTTCGTGGAGAAGTTGCAGCACTTGTCAATAGCGCAGGAGCAACTCTTGATACTCTTGGCGAAATTGCAACTGCTCTTGGAAATGATGCAAATCTATCTACAACTCTTACAAACGCAATTGCTCTAAAGGCACCACTTGCTTCACCAACATTTACTGGCACAAATACTGTAGCAAATATGACAGTATCTGGAACAACAAACTTGTCAGCAAACGGCGTACAGCTATCAGACGGAACACAGACAAAAGTTGGAGTTCCCTCTATTACAACAATTTCACAAAAGACAGCAAGCTACACACTTGCAGGACTTACAGAACGTGATTCAATGATTGAAATGAACTCAGCTTCAGCAACTACATTGACAGTTCCAACAAATGCAACAATTGCTTACCCAGTCGGAACATCTATAGATGTACTAAGAGTAGGCGCAGGCGCAGTGGATGTAGCAGCAGCCGTAGGAGTTACAGTAAATGCAACCCCAGGCCTAAAACTTCGTGCACAGTGGTCATCAGCAACTTTGATAAAGAGAGCGACAGATACTTGGGTACTTGTCGGAGACCTTTCAGCTTAATTAGATTAAAAATAATAGGAGATAAAAAATGGCAAATAAGAAAATCGGTATTAAGTCTTCAGCACAGGATAACTTCCTGGAGCCAAAGGCCGTTACTGGATTTACTGCCACTGGTGTTAACGGAGGGGCGTTCAATAACGGTTCAGCAGACCTAGCTTGGACGCTTCCATCCGATTCACCAGCAGCAACACTATATACAATAGTGTCAAGTCCAGCAACAACAACACAAACAAGTTCTTCTACCACAAAGTCCTTTACAGGACTTGCAGGTGGAACATCGTATACATTTACAATAACTCCATCTAATGCAGTTGGCAATGGTCCCACTACTACTTCAGGTGCTACAACACCTACTACCGTCCCAGATAAAGTTACTGGAATATCGGCATCTTCAACAGCAGCTGGAACAGACAACGTTTCGTGGTCAGTGCCAGCAAATGGTGGAGTAGCAATAACTAGCTATAACTGGGTATCTAATGATGGAAAATCTGGAAGCGTTGCAACAAACTCAGTTGCAGTAGGACAAGAACAGGGAACAGCTCAGACATATACAGCTGCAGCAGTTAACTCTAATGGTGCTGGAGTAGCATCAGATGCGTCTAATAACGTGACTACATTCTTCTCCCCACCTTCATTCTTCTCACCTCCAGGGTTCTTTGCACCTCCAGGGTTCTTCGCACCTCCAGGGTTCTTTGGTCCTCCAGGGTTCTTCTCACCTCCAGGGTTCTTCTCACCTCCAGGATTTGGCGGATGCGTAGAAGAAAACACACTTGTTAAAACAACAACAGGAATGAAAGCTATTAAAGATCTAGAAATTGGAGACACAATTGTCTCAGTAGATTTAGTTGGAATCCCATTAGTTGGCTCAGCAGAAGAGTCAGAATTTGATCCGACACTATGGAATGCAAATAGCCTATCTTCTTCAGGAAATGTTGAAGCCACAGTAATTTCAAAAATAGGTAAAATTGTACCGCAGGTAATGTATTTTAATGGCGAAGAGTCAAAGAAAATATCACTAGTACAGCATGTCTTTATTAAAAGAGAAAACATGTACCAAATTGCAGTTTCAGCAGATATTGTTGAGGGAGATTACCTTATTCATGTAAATGAAGACGGATCCCTAACAGAAGAACTGATTCAATCAATTACACTTCTTGACGGAGTAGCAACAGTATATAGATTAAATACAGAACCACAAGACTGGTTCATTGCAGATGGAATTCTGCTACACAATGTAAAGATGTAATATACAAAATCTGTTTATTTTTTAATAATTGACATTTATATATTTAAATGTCATAATGAATAAATGATAGGCTTAATGGCAGAAATGCAAAATGATTTATCGAAGACATGGTCTTCAAAAGAACAGCTTTTCCCTGGACTTTGGGTTTACAGAGATGTAATTAAAAAAGATTTAAATCTTTCCCAAAGACTAGAGGAAGAGCTTTCTTTGTCTAGCGGATACAGATGGCAAAGAGCAACTGTTGGCGGAAGTAAAAAATCTATAGACTATCGAAATTGTTTTGATTTTAAAATTGAGAAAACAAACTTCCCAGAAAAAGATAAACATCAAATTGTATTTGAAGAAATATGGCAAGACTCGTATAACGCACAGAACCCAGCCCTTCAAGACTATTGTAATATGTATAGCATACAAATGAGCTTCTGGGAAAAAATGAATTTTGTTAAGTACGGCCCAGGCAATTACTTTAAAGAGCATGCGGACCATGGGTTTTCCTACGTGTCTACAGTTTCATTAGTAGGATATATAAACGATGACTATATTGGCGGAGAAATTGTTTTTCCAAAACTTGGCTTACAAATTAAGCCTAAAGCAGGAGATCTTTATATATTCCCATCAACATATTTATTTTCACATGCAGCGATGCCAGTTTCTGATGGCATAAAATACTCTGTAGTAACGATGACAGACTATAATGATAATTCTCACGGAGATGAGTTTGACAGCTTTGTTAGACTAAGAAATAAAAGTAAAATGAATATGGGAGGGTAGTATGAATCAGCCAGAGATGTTAGCACCAGGAGTACTTGTGTATAGAAATGTATTCCCAAAAGAAATGGACTTAATAAATAGACTTGAAGAATGTCTATCTAGAGATCCAAATGCGGAAGGAGTCGGCTACTCAGACTCACCACATGCTACCTATAAATGGAAGCAAGCAACAACTGGATATGCGTTAAGCGATTTAAAGTATAGAGATGCATTTGATTTTAAAATTAAAAAGAATAACCCAGATAATTCTGGTAAAAGCGAAGACCAAATTAAGCTAGAGTCTATATGGGAAGATGCAAAAAAAGCTCAAGAGATACCCGTATCAGATTATTCTGGTAAATATAATCTTGCCCCATTAAACTATTGGGAGTCATTTAATTTTGTTAAATACGGTCCAGGACAGCATTTTCAGATACACTCAGATCACGGATATTCCTACATATGCGTACTCTCATCAGTCGGATACATTAATGACGACTATGAAGGTGGGGAGCTATTTTTTGACAAGTTTAATTTAAAGATTAAACCACAAGCTGGAGATCTTTACTTGTTTCCATCATCATATTTGTTCTCACACGCATCCCTGCCAGTTACAAGTGGAACTAAATACTCTATTGTAACAATGCTAGATTACCTAGAGGCCCCTCATACACCAGCCTATAGAGAAATAGAAAAGAAGTACACAGATGGATATGCGTAAAATTAATGTTTTTAAAACAGGAGAAAATCCAGCCAAGATAGAGCAGGTAAAAGTAAATAGGGAATGGATGGACCAGACAGCCGACAGGCATGCATACAACTGTTTCCCAGTTAGTTTATCTAATACTCTAGGGTGGGGAATTTCTTTTCCAGAAGACATATCTTTTATTTGGGACGGAATTTCAGATAGTCAACCTATACATATAAAAGTTCTTTCTGGTGAAAAGTATGTTCACACAAATAGGTCAAATGCAACAATAAGTTTTATAACTGGTCTAACTTTTAAGACAGACAAGTCAACAACTATTTTAACAATGCCAGCACCAAATTTCTTTATAGACGGAGCACAGGCGTTTACAACATTATTAACTACATCTTTTTTCTCTGCAGAGCTTCCCGTAGTCTGGAGAGTAACATCTCCAGGAAAAGTAATAACGGTAAAGGCAGGCACACCAGTAGCAGTATTCCTGCCAGTTTCATTAAAAGAAATTAATAACTATGAAGTTGATTTATACGATGGTAAAGGTTATGTAGGCTCTCCATATGACGGAAGAGAGTATGGGATGACTGTAGACAAGATAAATCAGTCTGGAAAATGGGCTGGCTTCTATAGGAATGCTACAGATCATAAGGGAAAATCTGTTGGAGAGCATGAGACTAAAACATTAAGGTTACGGGTAAATGACAAATAAAATAACCTTTCATTCTAATAGACTATATAATATTATTTCTGAAACATATGCACCACAAACAACAAAATCTTTAATGCCAGAATGGTTTAAAGATGCTCCAAAATTTGAAATTGACCCAAATACAAATGAGCCTTACGTTAATACAGAAGGCGGACCAGTAAGAACATTTAGATCTTGTCCAGGACTACTAGACATTTTTATTAGTGGATATATGTATGTAACACCATGTAATATAACATTTAAAAAAAATAATAATGGCGTAACAATTATAAAAACAGAATCTGGGTATGAAGATTTTGTTGGAGCTAGACAGCCAATGAAAGATTTTCCAGTCCCAAGCGGATATGACGATTTTCATTTTCATTGGTACCCAAATTGGGCACCCTCTGTCCCAAATGGATACAGTATAATGTATGTGCATCCCATAAATAGATTTGACTTACCATTTATTACTACCTCTGCTATAATAGATAATGACAAGATGGATACTCCTGGATTAATGCCATTCTTTCTTAAAAAAGATTTTGAAGGTACTATACCAGCAGGAACTCCTTATATGCAATTAATTCCTTATAAAAGGGAAGACTGGAAAATGGATAAAAAGTTTTATTCAAAATCAGAAATAGAAAAAAGACATGAGCAGCAAGCAAAAAAGTTTAGAACAAAAGACGGCGGGGCGTATAAGCTTACCGTTAGATCTTTAAAGAAATATGAATAGGTGAAAAATGGAATATACAAAAAGAGCTAGATTTGCAAGAATGTCTATAACCCCATCAGGACATTTTGGAACCTCACCAGATAATGTTGTAGAGCTAGAAGACATGGTTACTTTAGAAGAGCAAGAGTATCTTTTAAACTTTGCAAGAAACAATAGTATTTGGGACGTCACAGAGTCTCAGTGGAACGAAAACGGAAATATTATTTATGATCATAGAGTATGGGAAGATAGAGTTGCAACAAAAGACTCTCTAATGAAAACAGACCCAGAGGTTGTTAGAATATTAAATCTTGTTATAAAAAGAATGACTCCCTATATTAGAGAAAAATTTGATGTAGAGGTGTCCCCTACGGAAGCAGCAATTGTTAGATGGCCAGTAGGAGCTATGCAATTCCCACATGCAGATAAGGAGTTGCACGAAGGGCCAGATGCTGGAACCGAGAATGAATTCCCTTGGTATGACATTGGCACTGTATTTTATTTGAATGAAGATTACGAAGGCGGGGAGCTATTCTTCCCTCTTCAAAATATAAAATTTAAGCCAAAAGCACGAGCAGCATATTTTTTCCCAGGAGATAAAAACTATATTCATGGGGTAACAAAAGTAACAAGCGGAACAAGATACACCGCACCATTCTTTTGGACAATAACTAGATTAGGTAGAGTAGACAATGACAAATAATTATGAGTATACATCTTTTGAGCTTTTGCCAAATGTAAGAATATACCAGGGGCTTCTCCCAGATGCTGACGAGCTGTATAGAATCATGAAAGAGTCAGATCACGATGCAGCAGGAAGATATTATTTAAGAAATTGGGATCAATGGTCAATTTTTGGCACATACTCACAACAAAAACATAATGAAAGTGAGCCAAGGGAATTTGGTCCAAGATACGATGAAGAGAAAAATTTATCTGACAGAGTTTACGAAGCATATAATACCGCAATAGAAGATTATAAAAAAACTTACGGTATCGTATTGCCAGAATCAGCTAAACTTATGACTTCATCTTTTTCAAAGTATGATGCAAATGTAGACACTATGGGCAACGAAATGTCCATGCAGTACCACACAGATTTTATTATTTCAGAAAGAGATATGCCAGGTCCAAAGTTTTTGCTTACATGCACGACATACATTAATGACGACTATGAAGGTGGGGATATAGAATTCTATATGAATGACCAGTACTATCCATACAAGCCAAAGGCTGGAGACATACTTGTATTCCCATCACAAGATCCATATTTCCATGGAGTTAGAACTATTAGAAATGGAAACAAGTTCTTTATTAGAAACTTTATCCAGTATTATTACGAAGGACACCCACAGTGGATTGCAAATCAAAAGCATTATGGTGCATACACTTGGGCAAAAATGGAACAAAAAAGAATTGAAAGAGAAAATCCAGGCAACATGAAGTATTCCGATAGAAAAAATTTAGGGTACTAATATGACTAAGCCAAAGATAAGAGACGAATTTTTTATAGTAGAGGATTTCATAGATCCAAAAACATGTTCTGCTATTATTAATTATTTTGATTTTTTGGTAGAAAACAAGATCCTAAAGTGGAATGAAATTTCATTTTATGGTTCTGAGGCTATGGGATATTGGCCATCTGATCCAAATTTAAAACTTTTTGGATTACCAGAAGATTTCTTTAATCAGCTAAAAGAAAAAATTAAAGCTAAGACAGAAGAGCTTTTGGGTTTTGAGGTTAATGAGGTTAGCTACCACGCACAGAGATGGGTAGAAGGAGCTTTTGCCGACTACCACTCAGATAATTCAGATGAAGTCGGAAACCCAACAGCTTTTGAAAAAAGTAAGTATGCTGTCTTTATTTATCTAAATGATAATTTTGATGGAGGTCATTTAAAGTTTAAAGATGGAAGCATAGACGTTAAGCCAAAAGTAGGTCTTGGAGCATTTTTTGCTGGTGGCCACACAAGAGAGCATATGGTTACAACCGTTAAAGGTGGCATTAGATATACAATAGGATCATTTTGGGATGATGCAAGTATTGTTTATACTGATAAGCAAAGAGAAGCTTGGGAAATGGAACTTAAAGCCGTCAGGGCTGAGCAGGAACAAATTTACAAAAAATGGGCAACCCCAGAAGGCAGACCAGTAATGCCAGAAGGAAGAGAATGATTAAAGAGATTCTTGAGAAAAATATCTATTACTATAAAAATGTTATCCCAAACTCAAATGAGTTTATTAAAGAGATAGAGAGACTAGATTTATTATCTCAAGATAATGCTCATTTAACAAAATGGATGACTTGGGTATCAAGCAATGATCCTAATGATATTTTTGGAGAATATAAGTCTGGATCATTTACCCCAGCAAGTCCCAATAATGACATAGATGCAAAGTACGCATTAATTGTATCAACAATACTTGATGCTATTAATTTATGTGTTAAAGATTATTCTGATTCTTTAGATAAAGATTTAGGGCTTTTGCCTAATGAAGTCACAATCAGAAAGTATTTTCCGCCAGCCCAAATGGGCCCACATATTGATTGTGAAGAAGATGATGAAGAAGCAAGACTTACGGCGTCTATTGTATTATATTTAAATGATGATTATACTGGAGGGGATCTTGCATTTCCAGAGCAAGGTATAAAAATTAAACCAGAAGCAGGAAGTTTAGTAGTATTTCCTTCAGTTAAACCATATTTCCATGCCTCAACTCCATTGGTATCTGGGAATAAATATATGTGCCCAGCCTTTATGTTTAAAAGAAGTAAGATAATTTCATAGGTGGTATAATTAAAAAATGGCAACAGTAGGCGTTAATGGATGGCACTTCCCAAGTTACACGGACTCTCCCGATGTACCTAGGGACCTTGGTGTTTTAGGAACAGATATAGCAGCCTTTATTGCAGCAAACCCTGGACCACAAGGTCTTACTGGGCCTTCAAACATCTTAACAGTAGCTGCAACAAACACTTTAAATGCAGGACAAAACGCCACAGTAACTATTAGCGGCACCTCTCCTTCACAAGTTTTAACGTTTAACATTCCAAGAGGACAAGATGGTATTCTTGGAGGCAACGGTCCTTCTAACGTTTTATCAATTGGAACAGTTACAGGCGGAGTTTCTGCATCTGCAACTATTAGCGGCACCTCTCCTTCACAAATTTTAAATTTAGTGTTACCTAAAGGTGACACAGGCGCTACGGGAGCTACAGGCGCTACGGGAGCAACTGGCCCACAGGGTAGCCCAGCAGCAACTATAGCAATAAGTTCAACAACAACTGGAGCAGCAGGTTCTTCTGCAACTGTTGTAAATAGTGGAACAACAAATAATGTTTTATTAGATTTTGTAATTCCGCGTGGAGCAGATGGAGCAGCAGGAGCAGCAGGAGCAACGGGACCAGCAGGGCCATCGGGAGCAACAGCAATCATTGATCCTATCGCAACAAGAATTGGATTACAGGCAACAGCAACATCTTCAACTGGTGTGAACTCAGCATGGTATCCTATTTCTACAAATCTTTATACTTTAGGTTTACTTGGTCCACTTAACTCTGGAACAGATAACGTAACCAGAGGATGGAAAAACATATATTTAAACTCAGCAGCAACCGTCATATCAGATCAAAGAACAAAAGAAAATATATTAACATCAGACCTTGGACTAAACTTTATTAATAAATTGAATCCAGTTAAATACAATAAAATTGGTGGAGATAGAACACACTACGGATTAATTGCACAGCAAGTCAAGTCAGTCTTAGATGAAGCAAATATTTTAGATTTTGGTGGATGGGTAATTTCTGATGTTAATGACGCAGAAGGCCAGCAAGCATTAAGATATGAAGAATTTATTTCTCCTTTAATTAAAGCGGTCCAAGAACTTACAGCAAGAGTAAAAATACTAGAAGAGAAGTAGTCTTAAAATGTCATATAAAAGCGTA
>Ga0209596_1001892_pt1 | contig 17606 bp, 18 predicted proteins | sample M_130807_MF_Meta_FD_187314 | JGI IMG/M metagenome (GOLD analysis project Ga0209596, IMG submission 187314) | Freshwater microbial communities from Lake Montjoie, Canada to study carbon cycling - M_130807_MF_MetaG (SPAdes) (version 2) | ecosystem: Environmental > Aquatic > Freshwater > Lake...
TCAATTTCATCTATTTTAGATAACATTTGTGATTCAAGTATGTTATCCATAAAATTAACCCATTCTCCAACCACCGCCATGACTCTTATACCATTTAGCAGCCCAACCGTTTGCATAGGCACTAGGATATACATCAAATTTAGCTCTAGCAGCAGATTTAGCTCTTGACCATAAACTAGGATTAGTTGGTTTTGGTTTACGTTTACCACCTTTTTTCTTTTCAGATATAATGGCTTCTTTAATATCATTAAATTCTGGTTCAGGAACTTCAATATCAATAGTTTTATTTATAATAGGTTTACTATCCTTTTTACCATCAACATGTCCATCTGGTGTACTGCCTATTGTTCCTACGATATTATTTCCTGGACCACAAGTTACTGAATTACCAAGTCTATCTTGTTGATTGAATACGGATGTTGGGTCACCATATCCAGTTGGAGATACTGTTTTAAATTCATCGGTCAATCCAGCTTGATTTAATTTTGTATAATAATGAGGTTCTTCAGATAAATGATCCAATGCTATTTCCGTTGCAATATTAAGATCATTAGTATGTTCCATTTCTACTTGAACACCCATTGCTAATTCTGCTGGATTAACGTCACTTGGAGCCGTTGCATCACCTACCCCACCTTTTAATTGATTATTTTCACTCAATCCAATAGTGGGCTTATTTTTTTGTTGAATATTGGCAGTCCATTCATCGCCTAAATCAAAATAATCTTTATATTTCGCTGCACTTTTTTTTGTTAAATAATCAAAGTCACCTTTACTATTACTAGATACATTCCAATCATCCCCACTCTCAATTTCTTCATATTCCTTCAATTCTTCATTCCATCTAATGGTCCATTTGCCCTTCATATTTTTCTTAAGTGTTTCGGAAGATTTGCCATCGCCTACTGGTTTCCAATCACCTTTGAATTTTCTGGGATATTTATGACCTTCAGGTTTATTCATATGAATTATATTTTCTCTTTTTATCGTTCTTTTCTTTCATATTTCTTACAATTTTGGCAATTGCAATTTGTTGAGGTGTCATGTATTTAAATGATTCATCTAATTTATCATCAACATTAAGAAATTTAAGTTTACTATAATATTTGGGGTCTTTTTTTAAATTTTTAATTACCAAACTTTTTGCTACATCTGGTCTTTTAAATACCATGTCACGCAATTCAGCATTTATACCAGTAATTACTTCATCTGGTGTAACTTTGTTTTTAATATCTTTAATAGCATCTTTATTGGTATATGGATTTAAATCTTTATTGTATTTAGGTGCGGTTTCTTTGCTATCACTAGGAATATTGGGATTTATATTGGTGGCACTACCAGCTACACTTGGAGAATAACTTAATTCTGGAGAATTTGGTGAATCCGACAATGGACCTTGAGAATCCGTGTCTTCTACATTTTTATATGCATCCGGACCGCCATCTATAGAACCTTTAGTATCAAATTCATCTGGATTTTGACTAACATCTGGTGAACTAAATGTATCTACACCGGGGTTTATTACACCTCCACCTGCTGTATATGGCAATCCCAACATCATTCTATCACCTAAATCACCGACTTCTTTTAATAATTTATCCATTAATGGTTTACTCATACTATATAAATATGAAAGACCAAACAGATAATACTGTATATTTTGTGATAATTTAATGTGTCACCTTGGGGTAATTCCCGAGCATAGGTGTGTCGTGTATCTACTTCCCTCATTCAACCTATAATAATGAAGAACATAAAATCCTTCAGCGACCAATAGTGGTAATTGTAATTTTTTCACTTTATTTGAAAATTTCCAATCCACGGTCAAGATTCCGTCATCAAAACCTCCAATCTTTTTCCATGTAGATTTTTTAAATGAGAAAAAAAATCCGGATATATTATTCTGCGGGGCAGGGGTAACACTGTATTGATATGTATCAAACCGTTCTTGAGCAAAGTTTCTATGAATAGAAATATCCCTTTCATTTTCCATATTTTGGACTTTTTGGTATGTGGGAAAGACCCTGTTTGTTATTGCGGATATTATTCCAGCATTTGGATTATTATCTATAATTTTTTGCCATATCTCCCCCCAGTCCATCAATAACAACATTATATCACCATCTATAAACGTTATCCAATCATCATCATCTGGGACCAATTCACAATAATGATTATATGCCATTCCTAAATTTGATTTAATATATGGGGTAAAATAATATATCATAGCCATTATTGTAAAAAGTTGTCTAATGGATAGTCCTCAAAAACTTCAGTATCATGGGAAATTTCTATCTTATTCACATTCATAATCTTCTATAGAATTCATATCTTTTATACATCTAGTTCCATTTATATCTAATTCTATACCATTTAAACAAATTCCCAATTTTCTAATATCATTATCATTTGAATTAAAGTCTTTTGGTACAAATACATTTTTAAATTCACCTATTAACATATTACTATTATTAATATTATCTATTGTTATGGTTTTAACATCTGTCGAAATTGGGAATTTAAGAACTTCTTTATCTATTGTAATTGTTAATTCGTTTTCTATACAGGAATGGAAATTTAAAATTATACTTGAAGCTTTTTCTGTGAAATATATTATAAATTTTTTGGCTGTCCATCTCCAAAATTTAGCAGTTATATCAAATTCCGTAGGCCAAACTCCTTCGCCAGTATAAATTTCCTCCGAAACATTATCAATATTCACATCTCTTCTTGTTTTTGACCCCCATTTTTTAAAATTCGTTTCGTTTTTTACATCACACAAAAATTTAGTCTGATTAACTATACATGGTATAGATAAATAATATTTAACGTATGGTATTACTCTATTCATATATGCAACGTCAATTGGTTCATTACATGGATATAATGCATCTTTTAATTTTGATATTACACTCTTTTTAATTAAAAATGCATGATTGGTAAGTACGTAATTGTTTTCCTCACGATATCCAACATAATTTGGTAATACCCCTACATAATCATTTATTTTATTTATTTTTAAATTGTTGTCTAACTCAATAAATCCTAAATACGCTATTTCCCAATCTAAAGGCAAATTTTCATAAAAAGATTTATATTTTTGTGAGAAATTATCACAAAATACTACATCATCTTCTAATATTAAAAATTCTTCATCGTCCATTAAAGACAATGCATTTAATAAACTGAAATGACTAAGTGCACATCCCAATTCACCATTTCTTAATTTTTTAGGATATATGTTTAATTTTAACCTATTACCATCTATAGCATCTATGAAATTTACATTTATCCCAATTTTATCCGTTTGACTTTTTACAAATTCTCTACGATGTTTATCTTGTGGCAATGATAAACATACCGTTTTTGGAAATTTTTTAAAAATATTCATATTAATTAATGTCCAATTCAGTCAAATCATAATTTATAACCTTATTAAATTTATCAATATACTCTATTTTATCTAGAGTAGTAGATAAATTTCTAGTGTCATCCCCACCGTTTATTAACTTTGGTACAAAACTTTTGTTGAATTCAAATGATAAATAATTAATATCAATTTCTTCAAAATTAATTTCAACCACATCAATATTTTTAAGTTTTTGGGTTTTATATATGTTATTATTAATTTTGACAATAACTTCATCTGCGCAATACATGTTATTATGTTTATTAAACTGAAATCTTACAGTTTTACAACTCTTAACAATTAATTCATACTCAGGAGCTACCCAAATAAAATGATTTTTGTTTTCATCCAATTCACAGTTTGATATTTTACCAGTAAAAAATGATATTTTATTTTTATTGGGGTTTATAATAAAAATATTTCCTATTTCCGCAGCCAATTCTGAAAAAGTACTCCAATTTGTACCATACATTTTGTGTGTTTTAGATAAACAAAATAAATCAATTACTGCATCTAATTGATTATACTTTGGTTTATTATAATCACTTTCCACAAAAATCTTATTTTTATTTACTATAATTTTGTCACCAAATAGTTTTATAAATTTTTCTGATGTTTTTTCACAATCTGTTGATAGAAAAAAATTAACATTATCTTTTAATTCGTCTCTAATAATAAATTCAAATTGATAATCATCAGAAATTTTATATTTTTTTGAATGGGGACCTGACAGAGCATCCCCTCGTCTTATATGTATTCCAATAGTATTTTCATTAAAATTTTTACAAATTTCATTAACTTTATCCAGTATAAATTGTTTCAATTTCAGACTTCTAATGTTTTCAAAATACAATTTTGTATATTCTAATAAATGAAAGGGGTATTTTTTTAAATCAATAGGATACACAATTCGGGCATTTCCGTCATATGTAATATCTACATTATTTGATAATAATTCTTTAAAACTTATATCATTTATAGCAATATCATTAAATAAATTTAATGAATTTTTAGATATATTATTAAATTCTTCAAGAGATATATAGTTAAATTCATTTTCAAAAAAATCTGATAAACTATCCTTTGACCATCCATTACTCGGAGTCCAACAAATATAGAAGTCTCTATTTGTTAATTTTGCAAAAGCCATTGCAGACATAACTGCGATTATTCTATTAGCCAATCCATTTTTAGGTTTAACAATTAATTTAGCCTTTTTATTTATTACAATAGTTTCTCTCTGGTGTAGATATTCTTCCATTGCATTTTCCAAATCTAAATTTTTTATATATAATATTCCCTGTTCAGTATAGTTCAATAAAGTTGAATCGAATCCATATTTATTCAAAATCAAATGTCTATCTACATATTTTCTGGATTTATAGTCACCGTGCCAATAATGTAATATACTGCCTTCTAAATAACTAAACTTACAATTTTTGAACTTATTATAATAATCATTTAAGTCATTTTCATATTTTTGTGAATAAATTAAATTAATAGCACCTATGTGTATATCACTTTTTTCCAATCTTCTTGTTATTGAATACGCTATAACAGTGTCAGCTCCTCCTGATATATTAAATTCCCACAAATTTCCAATTTTATTATAAAATTGTTTAGTCATTGCCCAGCCAAATCCTACATGTAATTTATGGTAAAAATTTTCAATTTTCAATCTATTATAATTTATGACGGCATTAATATACCCCGAACAAATTTCAGGCAGTATAGGACCAAAGGTTTTTTTATACAATTTGAAATTTTCATCTAATAAATCCGCAGAAGAAAATAATTGAACAACATCATATTCTTTTAATTTTAAAATAGCTTCGTCACACCAGTTTTCGTTTAAGAATAGTATATCAGCATCTATCCATGCAAATTGTTCCCAATCATGAGGTAAGTGGTGTTTAATACATAAATTAATTAAATTTTCTTTAATCCAAAGTTTTTGTGGAACTTTATACTTTATATGTTTATAACACATAGATGATAAGTCTGGTAATTCTACATCTGACCCTATTTCTACGCCTTCAACAATATAAATTTTAGCATTATTGAGTTTGTTATATTTATTAACAAATCTTAATAAATTATCTATTCTATATTTTGAATTATAATAATTGTAATATGGAAGTATTATATGTAACATATTTTAAAATTCTATATTAAATAATTTTATATTATCAAACTTCAAAAAATCTTTGGGGTTTTTAAAATTATTTTCAAAAGATTCAATATGAGATTGTTTTTTAAAACAAGATTTAAAATTTGATTTAGTATTTTTTAAATATTCATCCAATCTCATAGAAATCAATTTATCGTTTAAAATTTTTGCCTTTTCATCTTCAGATAATCCTACTTCATGTAGTTCTTCATAAGACACACAACAATTTGGAACGTTCCACATATATTTTTTATATTCAATGTAATCATTTAAAATTCTATTTCTAAAATTTAAAAAATCATTTTCATCCCAAAAAATTTTTACCTCATCAAGATTTTCATTTTGCCAAATATTTGATTCAATTGCTTTTTTATAACTTATCCATTGTTTCAGTATATTTTTTCTGTAATTTATTATGATATAATCAACTTCAGATAAAATCATCTCTTTGTATTTATAATCTGTTACATGATTATTAAAAAATTTAAATGCCATAATTTTGTAATCAAATGGTACGCCCATTTCTATAATTTTTAAATGTTTATATCCATCTTCTTTTATTTTATCAGATAATTCGATATCCGTCAAATTTTTATATTCATTTATATTTTCTTTGCATAATTTGTATGATGAATTATTCAAAGCCGAAAGTCTGGTATTATTATCTTTTAAATAAAAAGAAAACATTTCACCAACATTAATTATATCTTTATACATTGAAAATCTATTCATCATCCAAGTACTACCTGTTCTTGGTGAAGTTAATACTGCTAGTTTTTTCATAATCATTAATAGTATCCGCATTAATATTTAGGATTTTTTCATCATTGACGGTCAGTTCCATTTCATATATACAAATACCCAAACTTCGTATATCCAGTGAGTTTTTTTCCACTTTTATAGGCGTATAAACATTTTCTAAAGTTCCCAAAATACTATCTTTTATATTTTCTATAAAAATTTGATTGTTCCCAACATTAATATCAAAATTTAATATCAACTCTCCTGTTTTAACTGTCAACTTATTTTTAATCGGAGATGATATAAACATTTTTACTTTAGATATTTTATCTGAAAATTTAAACTTAAAAATTTTTTCCGTCCACCTCCAAAATTTACATGAAGTCAATGCTTCAAGATTGGATAATCCGTATTCACAATATACAGATTCATTTGTATTTTGAATCTTTTCAATCCAAGTTGTAGATTTCCAATTTTTATATTTGACATCTTTTTTAATATGATTCATATATGTCGCTTGATTTATAAGCATTGGCGTTGATATATAGTGATTTATTTCTGGCAAAACCCTAGACATAATCGCCAAATCAGCCGCTAAATTACACGGATATATAAAATTTTTTAATTTACTTAATGTCGTCTTTTTTACTAAATATGCATGATTAGTTAATATAAAGTCTAAAGCAATTTTTTTGATATCATAATCATTTTTTATATTATTTATGACATTAAATGAACCAACAAATTGATTGATTTGGTTTATTTCAATACTTTTTTTTTGCTGAATGAAACCTAAATATGCTATATCCCAATTTTCTGGCAAATTACTATAAAATTCATTAAACTTTTCTAAAAAATTATCACAAAAAACGGCGTCATCTTCTAATATAAGAAATTCATCATCGGGCAAAATGGATGCCACGTTTAATGCACAAAAATGAGAAAACGCTATTCCAACTTCACCTTTTTTTAATTTTTTGGGATAAATCACTAAATCCAACTTATGTCCATCAACACCATCAATAAAAGAGACATCAATGCCCAATTTATCCGTTTGAGTTTTTATAAACTCTCGTCTATATTCATCTTGGGGCAATGATATACAAATTGTTTTTGGAAACTTAATCATATCAATAAATCTTTTATTTTTGGATAAATATAATTTTTACTATAGTTTTAATTCAAATACCCTTTTATCAAACACAAATTCATCATAAAATGTGTTTCTGATTTTTTTATATAATTCAATATATCATATTTAGCTGCCAAATCCACAAGTCGTATTTCACACAAATGTCTCTCGGAAGCATGATTTTCCCACACACCCTGATAAAGCTTTGATGGATATGATAACAACATATATTTAGACCTATATTGAAAATAATCCAATACATCAAATACCTGACTATATTTCAAATGCTCCAACACATCACCAAATATAATTAAATCCGATTTAATTTCATAATTATCTACAATATCAATTATTGATTTATTCATTATATCAACATACATTGAATTAGAATCTTTATACATATGTAAATATTCGGTATCTATTTCACAACCGGATATTACACATTGTGGAACAATTTTTTTTAAATAATTTCCATATTTACCCATACCAATACCCACATCAAACGCAGTTTTCGGTTTCAATGTATCTAATATTTCTACAATTTCTTTATGAAATATATTCGATGAACTTGGCATAATTATCTATTTATAAAATTTAATATTTCATTAGAGAGATGTGATGTAGAATAATGATTTTTTATCCACAATTCTTGAGCATCACTGTTTTTTTCATATAAAATTCCCCGAATTATAAAATTTTTCAAGTCATTTGTATATTTTTCGGAATTTCCTATTACATATTGATTTAATTCAGTTTCTTTAAAAGCATTATATTTTCCGTTTACAATACAAATTGCTCCACATGCCATTGCTTCTACTAAAGAACAACAAAAGGATTCTTCTTTTGACGGGTTTATGAACAATTTACTGGTATTATATAATTCACAAAGATATTCATCGTTTACCCAATCAATTGTTTCTATTCCAGAATCTTCTTTTATATACGCTTTAATTTTTTCAAAATTTTTTAAATTGTTATGTCCTCCGACCAATTTTAATATAGTGCCATGATTTTTATATATGAATTCCCAACATTCTACCAATTCTATTAAGTTTTTATCATTGTCAAATCTACCTGTATATATTGCAGAATTTTGTCTTTTTAAATTTTTATTGTAAAAAATTTTGTCGTTATATGTTCCACCAATTTGTAATATTTTGGATTCCACGCTATATGCATTTTTTATTTGATAATTGCAAATTACTTTGTTATGCCGCTCTATTCTGGGGTCACCTTGCCAAGATTGTGCATAATATATATTATTGTATTTTTTTTGTATTTCAATTATTATATTTTTTGGCAAATGTTTTTTAACGGAATCATCCACTATTATTACATGAGCAGGATTATGTTGATTTATAGTCTGCCATATCTCGGATTTTTCCACTTTAACATGTTGTATAAAGGTGCGTGTAGTGGTATTTAACTCATAAATATCCATGATGTTATCAATATAATCCCATTGATAAACTATACATTCATATTCTTTATTTAAAATATCAATTAAATTGAATAACAATCTTTCTACCCCACCTTTTATACCAAAAGTTCCGTTGAAATATAGTTTATGAGTGGCAAGTAGAATAATTTTTGGTTTCATTTAATAATTCCTTTCATTAATTCAGCGGCATGTTGTAAATCTGGATATGCCCATATAGTATCCTCACTGTATGCAGATTTAAATTCTTTCATATTTTTAACATAATCTAATTTATAGTTAACCAATCCACTATAATCTTTACCAAGAAAATCTAAATGTCCACTATAACCAGTTGCAATTACTTTTTTGCCGTAATTAAAAGCATCAAAAATAGTAAGTCCAAACCCTTCCGATTTAGTCAAACTAACATAACAATCTCCAATACTATGTAATGCTACTATTTCTTTTTCACTCATATTATCAACAATACAGTGAATCTCAGGTTTATCAGTGTAATTTTTTAATAATTCATTTATTTTAGATAAACAATAATTTTTATTAAAATTGCCATAATCTTTATAATGTGTTTTAATTAATAATCGTACTTTATCATGTTTAGTAAATACATTACAAAATACTTTTATCAAATCCTCAATACCTTTTCGTTCATTGTATTCACCAATCGCATAGAAAGTATATACATCATCTCTGTTAATTATTGTTTCACCAGTATAACTACATAATTCTATATCTTTTTTATCAAATAATGGATTTCTTAAAAATACATGCGGTACAATCTTTATTGGAATTGTAACCCCACTATTTTTAAATACTTCAAAATTATATGAAGATGGACACCATACTTCATTAACTTGATTATTTATTTGATTAACCCATGTATTAGGTAAAATATTAGTCTCCCATACAGTGTATCCTATTATATTACGTCCTTCGTTTATATTATCAAATTTTTTATTAATTGATTTCCATAAATCAGGTGTACTATGATAAATAAAATTATCATAATTATTATAATTGGCGTTTATAATTGATTCCACAATTAAATTATAAGGATTATCTTTACTCAAAACACTATTATCAAATACCAACGGACTCCATTTTATCGGATGTCCCGTTATAAAATATTTATAAATATATCCTTTTGCAGCGGTAGCATATCCAGACGTACCATATTGTCCTACATAAAAAATTGAAGGTTTGGTATTATTTACAGATAATCTAGTTATATTAAAATCATACACAGATGAATCCAAAAATGAAATTTCATCTTGTTCACTCATCAACTCTTTAATTGCTACTAATGTATCCGATTGATTAATGGAATCTACTATAATGGAAAAAAATTTAAAACCCAATTTCCTATCATCAGAGGAAACATCATCTAATTCTTTTGGACACAGATAATCATCAGTGTGAAATGTCACGCAATTTACATTTTTTATATCTAATTTTATATCAATATAAGAAATAGTATCAGTGAATATATATTCTTTATAATCAACCTCATTTGTAGAAATTTTTAATACTCTACGTTTCATGGATTCTACACCATTATATATTCTCAGTTTTAAATGAGTGTATAATTCAACATTTTTTATATATATTTTAGAATTTTGAAAACTCCATCTAAAATGCAAGTTTCTTTCCGATAATTCAGGGGAACCCCAATCTTTTGATAATAAAAAATCTTTTTTAATTTGATCAATCATAACTTATTATGAATAACTATTATTATTATATTGATTACTTTTAATATATTTAATAAAATTCATATATCATCTTAAATTCTCATTTAACAATCTCCATCTTTCACTGTCAATGATTATATCACCTCTATTAATCTTATTTAAGATATTAATAATATTATTTAAATCATCATATATGTAATGATGGTTGATTAACCCTAGTAACCATAGGGGACACCGTTTTTTATCATTAACACATAGAAATATAGGTTTTTTCTGTTGGTTTGCCACAACAAGTTCATGTATAGTACCAAATGTTGGTTTATCTATCTCTATATTAACTATAACAAAGTCTGATACATCTATTAATCTTAAATCTTTACCGACAATTTTAGACATATGGTCACTTACTTCATCATATCTTCCTTCTTCACGCATTTGTTTCAATTTAACGTGACTTTCCTCACCTTCATCAAAATGTACCACAAAGTTCTTTTCCAATGGAGATAATACCACTACACCTAATTTATTTAATTCACTGGTCATATAGTCTCTCCAATTGACACTATCATTGGTATATTCCATGTTACCAGCCAAATAACACTTTGTTCTATTTAATATATTCATTTCTTCAAATCTTTTAATATTTTAGCAATACAAGCCATAAATGTTATTTCTTTATTGACTACCATAGTACTTTGATACAGATATTCAGATATATTCAATATCATCAGTGTTTCTTTATCTTTGGCATAATCACTTACATTATCATACAAACACTGATATAGTTCTTCATAGTGTTTTACACTATTATCAGCAATTAATTGACGGATTTCATTAAATGTCGATGGGCTATTGTATTTTTTGATTAATTCCACCACTTCAGTTTTTAAATTATTAATAATTGCATTACTTTTAATAATTTTCATTGCACCACTACTACTGTTTTGTTGGGAAAAGTTAATAATCTTTCTTACATCTGGATAATATGTATTAACTATATAACCCAAATCATCGGGGGTATATTTGATAGTTTCTTTATCCAAAATACTCTTTAAATGTATCGCTACTTCCTTTTTGGAAGGTGGTACAATTTCAAATACCTGACAACGAGAAATAATTGGAGGAATAATTTTCTCAATATAATTACAAGTAAAAATAAATCGTGTGTTTAAACTAAAAGTTTCTATGATATTTCTAAGAGCTGCCTGAGCATTAGTCGTCAAAAAATCACTTTCATCACATATTACCACTTTCAAATCATTAAATCCAGTTGTCGAAGCAAATGATTTGATTTTACCACGAACATCATCAATACTATTAGTATCACTACAATTCAAATAAATGTAATCACATTTAATACTTTTAACAATTAATTTTGCTGCGGTGGTTTTACCCGTGCCGGGAATATTACCATATAACATTAAATGATTCAATTGTCCCGTTGATACAATATTCTTAAGTTCATCTTTAAAAGCCTCATTACCTATATAATCATCAATTTTGACAGGTCTATACTTTTCAGCCCATATATGATGGTTATTTTCAATAGGTTTCGTTTCAAATTCTATAAAGTCATTCATATAACACATTTTAGTATATAAAAAGCTTAAAGTCAATAAAAAACCGCCAATCAATTAAGACTGGCGGTATATTGGTTATATTATATAAATAGTGGTTAAATTCCAATTATTTCAATTTTTTAGGAGTTTTACGTTTAATTAGTGTATCTAAAAAGTTAAATATACCATCTTTATCCGTAATACTAAATTCTTTCAATTCATCATCACCAGCATTTGATACTTTAAATTTATTACCACGCTTGAATATATGAACTTGTCTTACCCATCCTTCAGCAATAATAGTTATACTAAGCATACCACCCAAGAAATCCATTAATGTAAAATCTATACGTCCATCAAACATATAAGTATTCTTATCAAGTTTTCCTTCTAAATAATCACCAAGATTATTCAATTCTCGCATAGCAGTTGGATCTTCAGTACGTGTAGTACGTGTTCTAGAACTTCTTGCATTTCTAGGTTCATCGGCATCGGCTCCAGTTCCTCCACCACCACCTTTTAATGAATCATATGCAGCATTAATATCTTTCATAACTTCGGTGTTACCACCTCTATCTGGATGATGCTGTACCGCTAACTTCTTATATGCAGCTTTTAATTGCTCTGGATTCATTAAACTAGCACCTTTAACACCATGTTTAGCAAAGATATCATCGGCATCATATGAACTAATCTCAGCTTCTTTTAATTGCTTTACATCATAACTTCCATTACCACCAATGTGTCCAGTCATTGTGCTTTTCTTTAGTTTAGGAGCATCTTTAACTACAAAATTCATAGCACTGGTAATATCATTAAATTTGTGTATATCACTAAGAACTTCAAAATCACCACCCATAAACCATTCACTATATTCAAATTTATTAGAACACAATGTATAATACTTGCCACCTCTTTTAAATACATAATATTCAGCCATTCCTTGAACGTTACCATATCCTAGAACATCTCCCGGATAATAATAAACTTCTTCAAATCTTGCTTTAAATTTATCAGTTTCATTTTCAAATTCACCATCAATTGATTTATCTAACAAATCATTATATCTTTTTTCAGCAGCACCAGTAGTAAAATTGTCATCAGCATAATGAAAACCCCAACCTTTTAGCCCCAAATCATGGAACATATCAACATTGTTGGGGTTATAATTTACTCCAGCAGCTTTAAATGCTAAAAGTAAATCGTTTTCATCAAATCCATCTAGTCCAGTAATATGAACCTTTTTTATTTTTACAGGTAATGATGATTTATTTTTAGTTGGTTTAGGTGTCATATAATTTAAAGATAATCTAGAGAATTTTCGTAATTTTGTATCATATCATACAATTCTTCTTCATCTTTAGGTTTAAGCATGTTATATCTAGGATGTTGATCTGGAGTAGAGGAATCATCCATTTGAAGAGTTATTTCTCCATCCCATTTGTCTACAGATACACCAAAATGTATATTTGGATTGGCTTTTAGTGTTGCACTTAAATGCCAAAACGTATCTGTTGGAGACATATCCGTTATTTTTTTTATTAACTTTGCTGAAACCAAATAATTTTTTATATTAGTTAGTGTGTCTTTGGTTCCTTGCTCTACAGAATCCTCAGCTGGATACGGATCTAATTGCGATTTTTTTGATTTTACCGAAAGTTTTCTGGCTTCAAGAATGCATTCTTTGATAAGTTGTTTAAGTTCTTGTTTTGTCATATAGTATATAAATATCTTTAAAAACAATAAAAAACTAATAAAAAATGCTCTATACAACAGGTATAGAGCATTTGATGTAGGTTTTGTTTTCGTTCTTTATTATTAGATTTTAGTCAACACTTTTAATTTCTATTAAGTAATATGTTGAAGTGAAGTTATCCTTGATAAATGTGATAGTAGCCAATCCATTATCACTAGCTTTTAGTATAGCATTATCACAATCGTTATTACTAATAAGAATTTCCTTTAAATACTTAGCACTAAAACTTAAAGGTTTGGATACGGTATCCTTACCTTCTTTAGATGTTACATTTAAAGTAATTTTGTTACTATTAGTATTAGTGTATCCCATTACCATTTCCAATTTATTTTTCTTATTCATGACCAATGTGAATGTATCAACATCGGACAAAGCATTCTTAGCTTTAATGAATTTAGTAATGAAATCCTCAGTTAATTCGATTTCAGCATTAAAATCGGGGATTTTCTTAATATTTGCGATAGTTTGTATTATGCTTAAATCAGCAGTAACAAACTGAACTTTGGTATTATCATCACTAAAATTAAGTGAAGTGACTTTATCATTCTTTACATTTGGTGTAATTTGAATTTGTTCTCCTAATACCCCCAACATTTGTTTTAATTTAGCCGTATCATAAATACCGATTTCCATATCAGACAAATCGGTAAATTCTTTTAATTCAACGTAAACAAAAACGTTTTTATCGTCAGTTATAGAGGATGTTTTAAGTTGTTTTTCTTTACTATCAACTATCCACTTAACACTTTCAACATTACCGTTGAGATTAAACTTTTTAACAAATGTTTCTAATGTAGTTTTATTCATATATTGTATTAATTATTTTTAAGTTCTGCGACTGTGATTCTATGCGAATCTCGTTTTGATGGAGATTTTGTCATAGGACTATAGTTCTCTGGTATAATAATGGAAGCTACCTGACTTGTCAACTTCTTATTAGCTATCCATTGAGCTTTTTGTTCTGGACTATTGTTCTTTTTTGATTGTTTTCCCATAAATTTACTTAATTGTCTTGCCGTCAAGAGGATGATTTTCAAGTTCTGTTTTAATCCAAGAATCCAAGGCTGCATTAGCTCTTTCAACGAATTCAGCACTAACTCGTGTAAGTTGAGCCTTATTAGATGTTGAAGCATATTGTAATGCTTGTTTCTTTACTGCACTTCTGTTAATTAAGTTTGTATTATTCATATTTTTTTATTTTGTTTACCGTTTAGTGTTATATACTATACCACACTTGTTTGTGTTTGTCTAGTTATTATAAATCTTTTTTGTATTTAGCCAAAACTCTAGGTCTTAATGTCCACAAATAACGTCCAGATTGTCCAGAATCCGCTAATATCATATCTTTTGATTCTTTAATAGTCATCTTTTTACCGCCGGGATTTATAATTCTATTGATATTAGTAGAATGTTTAACTATAACCTTCCTTAAAGCTAAATCATTACATACCTCTATACAATACTCTTTACTAAACCATTTGTCAACATTAAACTTATTATCAATTAATTCTTTTATAAAAGCTGGTTTAGGTTTAACTATATAATCATCACATTTATCCATTTTAGCTTTATCAAAGAATGGATTAAACTTACCTAAAGCACTTACAGCAAATACTTTTTTTATACCATTATCTTTAGCCCATTTAATATAATGTTTAACTAGTTCAGTACCTATACCAATACCTCTATAGGATGGATGTACTACAACTCTAGCTATTCTACGCTTCTTTTCTATATCCTTACCTACAGCAGCAGTTACTAGCCATCCTATATTATCACCATAAAATGTTTTAGCTACAAAATGTTCTTTGGAACCACCAGTATACTTTGCCTTATAATGAATTTCGCCCAATCTACATTCTCTATAATTTTCTTTTGAACTATATTCTATATGATAATCAATTTTATGTAGTTTACCACCATACTTAATGACTTTAAATCTTTCAGGGAACGCATATCCTTTAATTAATAAGTCTGGACTGAGATATTCAATTAAATCATTATGAGCAGTAGTCAATACCACTTTAATGTTTTCCTTTCTAACCAACTTTTGAATTAAAAATGCAATACTTTTGGCGGTTTCTCTATCTAATGTACTAAGAAATTCATCAAATATATAACCATTAGAATCGTTCGTGGCAAAATTGTAAGCTAATACCGCTCTAAATTTCTGACTATCACTAAGATATTTATATTCAGTATAATATAATCTGGCATCGCTTAATCCAACATAATTAAGATAATATATCATTTTATCAATACTATCTTTAGTGTGACCAATAAATTCACAACAAATAGCATCGTCAGCAGGACATTCAGGTATATCCAAATTCCACTTTTCTGACAGTATTTTACTTAATTGACTTTTACCACTACCACTTTCACCTATAATATGTGTAATCATTGGTGGCACATCTGGTAATTCCAATCCTTTAAATGGACTAAATATATGTTCACTCTCCAAACCAAAAGCATCAAGATAACCGAAATCATCATTGTCAAACTTAATACTAAATGTCTTGTCAATTTTCATAACTTAAAAACTAAAGAATTCACTGGCTTTATCCGATTCAGATGACGGCATCTTCCAACCCAATATTTGATAAAAGTCTTCAATCTTATTTTCTAATACAGATGTATACATTTTCTTTTTATCACAATACATCTCAATGATATCTAATATCTCCTTGGGGTCGGTTCCATCACCCTTCATAGCCAAAGCATCAATACCAAATTCATTATCTTTTAAATATACATACTTAATCTTCTGTCCATGATAAATCGGTTCTACCTTCTTATTTAATTTAAAATGTACCAATAAATCATTATACATCAAAGCGGCTTTACACTGAGCCGTTGCACCTTTACCTATTGTGAATGGTTTTCTATTTTTAGGATTAAAATTTTCATTTTTCTTTTCACTGAAAAATTTAACAGATGTATTCTTTGCCAAATCTAAAACACTATAATTATTAATATTGTTTTTAATTTCCAAAACATCTTGACTAATTTTAGTTTCACCAGCTTTATAAAGAATATCCTTTAAGAATTTTTCTAAAAATGATTTAAATTTAAGAGGGAAATCACTTCTTACACTACTCAATCCTACTACTTTAATCTTATTAACATCTTTGCCTTTACCCATATCATAGGATTGATTCAAAGCATATGCTTTTTTCTTTTTCCATAAAGCCGTTTGATTAATAGTATCAGCAGCAATCTTAATTTTATTGTCATCACTATTAAACAATCGTTTTGACAATATTGGATAAAAATTATTAAGTTTTTCAACTACTTCAAGACAAAACTTCTTAGTATACTCCTTTTTATCTTCTTCTTTAATACCTTCCATATTAGCTACCTCATCCACAGAAATATAAAGTGAATCCGTATCAATATATTGAACGACATTAGTAGTGTCTTCTAAAGTTTTGCCATATTTTGCATACAATTGTTTAAAATGTTCTATGACTATTTTTTCAGATGTTTTGATAATTGTTTGTCCCGATATAGTAGTTGATTCTGCATTATCCTTCGAATATAATCTACTACTTGATAACCCTAGAATACCATAAACAGAATTCAAGAAAATCTTTTGACAATGTTGACGACGATTATAATATGATTCTTTTTCTTTATCTCCTTCCTTAGCAAATTTCTTTGCTAAATTTTGAAATTCAACACGTTGATTGAACCACAATTCAAGAATA
>Ga0209596_1001897_pt1 | contig 17574 bp, 17 predicted proteins | sample M_130807_MF_Meta_FD_187314 | JGI IMG/M metagenome (GOLD analysis project Ga0209596, IMG submission 187314) | Freshwater microbial communities from Lake Montjoie, Canada to study carbon cycling - M_130807_MF_MetaG (SPAdes) (version 2) | ecosystem: Environmental > Aquatic > Freshwater > Lake...
AATTGGGAGTGTACCAAAATTGGAAGAAGAAGATTTATTGTTGCGTTTACAAAATAATATGAACTACATGCAGAAGCGCGCCTCAAAGCATGTACAATTTGAATTGAAAAGTAATAAGCAAGATATAATTGCAGTCATTAGTGGACCATTGTTTGATTGGGTAATAGAAAATTTAATTCGAAATGCTTTGGATGCCATGGACGGTAAAGGCAAAATAATGATTTGTGTGGAAGATCAAATTACGCAAACCATTATCGATGTTTCGGATACAGGTAAAGGCATTGCACAAAAAAATATTGCTAAAGTGTTCAAACCAGGATTCTCAACAAAAAAAAGAGGATGGGGATTGGGGCTGTCTTTAGCAAAACGGATAGTTTCTGAATATCACTACGGAGATATCTTCGTCAAAAAATCTGAATTAGGAAAGGGTACGACTTTTAGAATTATATTGAAGAGGTAAGGAGTAGATAGTAGTGAGTAGTTAGTAGTGAGTAGTTAGTAGTTAGTATTGAGAAGTTTGGATTTGAAAATTTGGGGACTTGAAAATTTGAAAATTGAAATTTCGGAATCTGCCTTTGGAATTTGGGTTTTGAATTTTTGGGATTTGTTCTTTGCCTTTGGAATTTGGGTTTTGAATTTTTGGGATTTGTTCTTTGCCTTTGGAATTTGGGTTTTGAATTTTTGGGATTTGTTCTTTGCCTTTGGAATTTGGGTTTTGAATTTTTGGGATTTGTTCTTTGCCTTTGGAGTTTTTATTCATTGCCTTTTCAATATTATTTTACAGCAAAATCTATAATCGTCTTATTCCTTTATGAAAGAATAGCATGTTTTTAGTTCTCCATTTTTAATTTGAATATGATATAGCCCAGATGCAAGTCGAGATAGATCTATAGTTGTACTGTATGCGTTTTTCAAAACACACTGTTGAACACACATGCCATAAGAATTATATAGGCATACTTTATTGCCTTGTAATTGCTCCGGATAAGCAATATGGATGCTTTCTTTCGTTGGATTAGGAAATAAATTAACCGCACTCATGGATTCACCGAGGTGGTGAATAATTTTACTGTAAGAAAAACCAGAAACTAGGTTCACAACTTTCAATCGATAATAAGTACTATTTGTAGTTGCATCCGTTTTTACTGTATATACGCTTCCATTTGTATTATTACTTCGAATTGAAGCAATTCGTTGAAACACTCTACCATCCTTACTTTGCTCTAACTCATAATGATCAATATTTGTTTCCATTCCAGTTGACCAAGTCACTTCTCGATATCCATTTTTTTCTGCTGAACTAAACTGAATGATGTCCACTGGCAATGGCGAACCTACACTTGTAATTGTACCGATTACCGAAACATTTTTAAGCATAGCATATCTATTCGTTGTAGCACTTCCACAAGAATTATAAAACCTAATTTGAATAGATTGCCCAGCTGGGATATTAACACCAGTTGCGCCATTCAAAGCTAATGTATAAAAATTAGTTGGTACAGCAGCTTGATTTAATACTATTGGAGTTGTGAATGCACCATTGGCTGTTCCTGCTAATGGTGCACCTATGCCAATTCCCCCTGTAACGCTGGAAGAATATAAAGTGAAATTACTTGAACTAGACACAATTGCCAATTTTGTATTAGAAGAAGAATTAACAAATGCGGAATAGAATGAAATAGAATCCACATGTACATTATAATTGCTATTGGCGCTTATGGTAAATTGAACATAAAAGTTTCTATTTAAATTTCCACCAGGTCCACCTGAAGCAACAGTCCAAAGGCCCGTATTTGGTCCATACGCCATGCCATGGTCTGGTGAATATGGTAGTAAAGTGCTCCCAGATGCCACATTAAATCCGCTAGAAAAAGTTGGTACACTCGCAGTTAGTCCTGGTGATCGTAATGCTGCTGAATCTGTATTGTTATTACTAAAAGTCCAATGTTGCAGTGTTGTTGTTTGTGCTCGAGTAGACAAACCGGAAAATGCCATTATCAAAAATAAAAAACAAAAGCTTGCTCTTCTAAAAAGTAAAAATTGCATAAATATAAAATTGATTGAGTGCTGAATGTAATGAAGACATTTAAATTCTGCATAATTAATTCAATTTTTTTATTGGCAAAATGGGATTTGAAGATTTGTTCAATTTGAAAATCTGTTGATTTGGAAATTTGAAAATGGAGGGTTCGGAATTTGCTTTTTTGTGAATTTGTGATTGGATTTTTGGGATTTGGGATTTGATTTTTGGAATTTTCCTCCAATTAATTCATTATCTATTTTCAATGTTGTACTTTCGCCCACCAAAATAAAAAAGAAGAAATCATGTCGAATGTATCGCAAGAAAATATTGGATTGAATCATGAAAAAATAACCATTTTTCTTTCTAAGGATGACTACATGCCAGCCGTAGAAAAAGCATTGAAACAATATGCTAAGAATGCCACTATACCTGGATTTAGAAAAGGCATGGTGCCACTAGGCATGGTCAAAAAAATGTATGGACATTCTATATATTCTGATGAAGTATTACGTCAAGCAGGCACCATATTGGAAAATTATTTGCAAGAAACCAAGGCGGAAATCTTTGGTCGACCAATACAAACGATTACACAAAAGCAATATCGTTTTGATATGAATAACCCAGAGGAATTTGAGTTTGAGTTTGAAATTGGAACCAAACCAAATTTTGATATTCCTTTGTTTACCAACAATGAAGCCATTGATAATTATAAAATAAAGGTTTCAGAAGCCATGTTGCAAGAGGAAATGGAGAAGTTGCAATACAAATCTGGAAACATGACGGACCCTGAATTTGTTTCTGGAGAAGATAATGTCTTGAATGTAGTTTTTGAAGAAATAGACGAACAAGGCACTGTAGTTGAAAATGGGATTAAAAAGGATAATTCATTATTGGTAAAATATTTTACACCTGCAATGCAATCGCAATTAATGGGTAAAAAAAATAATGACAGCATTGAATTTTCTCTTCGCGACTCTTTTGATGAAAAATTATTACCAGCTATAATGAAAGATTTAGATTTATCTCCAACGGACGATAGTGCTAAAGATAAGCGTTTCAGCATGTTAATAGTGAAGGTTGGTTTAGTTGAGAAAATGGAAATTGGACCTGAGATGTTTGAAAAAATTTATCCAAATCGTGGCATAGAAACAACAGAAGAATTCCGTAATGTATTGGAAAATGAAATTCAACATTATTGGAACAGTGAATCTAGAACAAGATTGCACAATGAATTATTTGAAAAATTGGTTCACGAAACACCAATTCAATTGCCTATGCAATTCCTAAAAAGATTCATGAGTGTGGGTGGTGAAAAATATGCATCACCAGAAGAAGTTGAGGCTGAGTATGATGGGTTTGAACACCAATTGCGTTGGCAATTAGTATCTGATAAAATTATCCATGATAATCAACTTGCTGTTACAAATGAAGAAATGGAGCAAGCAACGAGAATGCAGATTATGAGCTACTTTGGGCAGTATGGCGGAGCATCTTTAGATATGAACGCAGAATGGACAGATAAATTAGTCAGTAAGCAACTAGCGGATAAAAAATTCTCTGGTGATGTGTACAATAAAATCATCACCGATAAATTGTTTTATCAAATAGAACAACAAATCAATTTATTGGAGAAAGAAATTACATTAGAAGAGTTCGCGCAATTGCCAAGTTCACGTCACCATCATCATACTCACTAATGTGGGGTGCGAAGTAATGTAGAATAATTTTGCTGACAAATTGTTTGACTAAAGCATTAAGCCGTTTTATGGCTTGATGACAATAAAGAAAATATTGCACTGTCTTTAAATTTCCCCTCAAAGAAATAATTTTCTTTAAAATGTCCTTCTTTTATAAAGCGATGGCGTTCCAGTAAACGGATAGATGCATTATTTTCTGGATTTACATTGGCTTCTATCGAATGAACTTTCATCACATCAAATGCATAACCAATGGCTAATAACATTGCTTCATGCATGATCCCATGTCCTTGAAAATCGGGATGTAATAAATAACCAATTTCAGTGCGATAATGTTCTTTCTCTACACGCCAAAATCCCATAGTACCAATGAGTCTAGGGCTATTTTGTAAAGATATACCCCAAGTAATGCCACCTTGATTTACTGTGTTTTCAGTAATAATCGAAATTAATTTTTCTGCATCCAATGGGGTTTGCGCAATAGGACGATCGATGAATTGCATAATCTCTTTGTTAGAGCGAAGTACAAACAAATCCTCTATATCCTCATTCGTTATCTCACGCAATACAACGCGAGCAGACTGCAAAATTGGAAATGGGGTAAAATTTAATTCCAGCATGTTGTTCTTTTAACGAAACAAATTGTAGAGACTTAATAACCTCTGCTGTCTATTCCTTCCATATAATTCATGAATGCTTTATTGACAACCGTATTACCACCAGGTGTTGGATAGTCGCCACTGAAATACCAATCGCCTGTATTGTGAGGACATGCTTCATGTAAGTTTTCAATACTTTGATAAATTACTTCAATTTCAGCATTCACGCCTTCAGCTCGTAACATCTGCGCTATCTTAGCACTAATTTGTTCAACAGAAAATTGTTTGTATATTTTTTTGACAAAATTCTTAGAAGACAATTGGTTTGATTTTTCGGCTTGGTAACATTCGGCATACACATCCAGTAGGAGTTGCTTTTGTGCCGACTCTTTTAATAATTCTACAGTAGCTTGAAATGCAATGAAATCGCCCATTTTGCTCATGTCAATGCCATAACAATCGGGGTATCGGATTTGGGGAGCACTAGAAACAATCACAATTTTTTTAGGCCCTAATCTATCTAACATACGAATGATGCTTTCGCGCAATGTGGTGCCACGTACGATGGAATCATCTATAATTACCAAGCTATCAATACCACTTCTTATGGTTCCATAAGTGATGTCGTACACATGCTGCACCATTTCATTTCGGGCACTTTCTTCTGTAATGAAAGTACGCATCTTTACATCTTTGATGGCAATTTTTTCAATACGAACGCGACGCTCTATCATCTCTCGTAATTTCTCTTCATCAAAAGATTTATCCCAAGATTGAATTTTTTTTATTTTAATTTCATTGAGATAAGCCTCGGCACCTTTTATTAATCCGTAAAATGCAGTTTCGGCTGTATTGGGAATAAATGAAAATATAGTATCCTTTAAATCATGGTGAATGGACTGCAATACTTTTTCAGAAAGTAATCGCCCCAATTGTTTACGCTCTTTATAAATATCTTCATCACTGCCTCTAGAAAAATAGATTCTTTCAAAACTACAGGCTTTCTTTTCGGCACTGTCCAATATTTTTTTAATACTATAATCTCCATTACTCTTTACAATCAATGCATGTCCTGGTGGAAGCTCGATGACATTTTCACTGCTTGTTTTAAAGGCAGTCATCAAAGGTGGCCGTTCAGAAGCAGCGGCTATAAATTCATGATCGATATAATAATAGGCTGGTCGGATACCATGCTTATCGCGCATGACAAAACTATCGCCATTACCGCAAAGTCCTTCTGCCACAAAGCCTCCGTCGAATAGCTTCGTTGCGTTACTCAATACTTCTTGCCAATTGATATCGCCATTTTTCTTTGCTTCTTCTTCGCATAAAAAATGATGAATGACTTCCATCATAGCAGCCAAATCACTATCCAATTTTAATTCGGCCATTTCATCTCTTTGTATAAAATGAAATAGATCTTTGGTATTGACTAAATTAAAATTGCCCGCAAGGCATAAATTTCTAGTTGGATTAATGTCCGATTTAATAAAAGGATGACAATATTCAATATTATTTCTGCCTTGAGTACCATAACGAAGATGACCCATCATCAGTTCGCCCATATAACTTAAATAGCCTTTCAGCAATTCAGGATATTGACGTATTTCGGGTTGCAGTTTTTCAACCTTTGTAATTTCTTGTTGTACTTGTTTGAAAATGTCGGATATGCTTTGTCCCACATTACTTCGGATGCGCTTGAGAAAAGGGCTTCCAGCGGGAGTCTCTAATTTTACGGTAGCAATACCCGCTCCATCTTGTCCGCGGTTGTGCTGCTTTTCCATCAACAAGTACAACTTATTGAGGCCATAGAAGGCAGTACCATAGGTTTGATAATAATAATTAAGGGGCTTGCGAAGTCGTAAGTAAGCGATACCGCACTCATGACGTATTTCATCTGACATAGGTGCGCAAAGGTAATTTGATAATTCGGTAATATAGTGATTTGATGATTTGAAAATTTTCTTAGAATCAGGATTTGCAGAATGAAAGTCGAAAGTTGTAAGGCGTAAGTCAGAAGGCATAAGTCGTAAGTCGTAAGTCGTAAGTCGTAAGGCATAAGTCGTAAGGCGTAATGAGCATTTACAATTGAGCGTTTACAATTAGGAATTTTGTCTGAGCCAGAATTTACAGAATTGAAGGATGATCAGGATGGAAAAACGAAACAAATCCTGCCAATCCCATAATCTTGAAAATCCAGATTCAGACAATAATTAACATTAGAATAAACCCAACCCTAATCATCCTAAAATCTTAAAAATCCTAGTTCAGACAGCCTCCCTCCCTATATTTGCGCATGGATTATTTTATAGCGTTACAAAATTTATTGAAAATAGAACGTGAAACTGATTTACAACAATACCGAAAACAAACAGAACAATCCAGCGTTACAGAGCGACGAGCAAATGGACTAACATGGTATCCAATCGCCATTAGAGGAAATGAAATGACTGCTGGTGATTATATTCAAATAGAAGTAGAACGAACAACCAATACTGATTTGCCACATCAATTACGTTTTGGGATGTCTGCTGCTTTGTTTAGCAACCATGATGCAAAAAACAATAGGATAGAGGGTGTGATTGCTTTTCAAGGTGGTAATAGATTAAAACTTACCTTGCGTACCGAAGAATTGCCCGATTGGGCAAGCGATGGTAAATTGGGAATTGATGTATTGTTTGATGACAATAGTTATGATGAAATGCAAGCCGCATTGAAACTCGCCATTAAAAAACAAGAAGACCCAGAAGAAAAATTATTACCTGTTTTAATCGGAGAGAAGGATGCAACATGTCAAGAAGAAGGTGTCATTAATATCAACTCGACTTTGAATAATTCTCAACAAGAAGCTGTACGAAAAATTGTACAAGCGAATGAATTAGCCATTGTACATGGACCGCCTGGTACTGGCAAAACCACAACTTTAATTCATGCTATTCAGGCTTTAATCAAACAAGGGAATCAAAAAATATTGGTAGTTGCACCAAGCAATACTGCGGTTGATTTATTGACGGAAAAATTGGCGGAACAAAAAGTGAACGTGTTGCGAATAGGCAATCCAGCAAGGGTTTCAGAACAAATGATGTCGCATACTTTGGATCATAAAATGAGTGCACACACCGCAGTCAAAGAAATTAAACGATTGAAGAAACAAGCGTCAGAATTTAAAAATATGGCGCATAAGTACAAGCGCAGTTTTGGAAAATCAGAGCGCGATCAACGTAAATTATTATTTGATGAAGCGCATAAAATAATGAAGGAAGTAGGTAAGACAGAGCAATACATCATAGATGATTTGATAGCCAAAGCACAAGTGATTAGCGCAACTTTAGTTGGTGCAAATCATTACACTATTAGACATGTACAATTTGATATTGCGGTGATTGATGAAGCTGGACAAGCACTGGAGCCAGCTTGTTGGATTCCGATTTTGAAAACAAAAAAAGTAGTTTTAGCGGGAGATCATTGCCAATTATCACCAACTATCAAATCATATGAAGCTGCCAAACAAGGATTAAGTAAAACCCTATTTGAAAAATGTATTGAACGCCATCCCAATGCAGTTGCATTATTAGAAGTGCAATATCGAATGCATACTTCTATTATGGGATATTCGTCAAAAGTATTTTATGGCAATAAATTGCAAGCACACACATCCGTTGCCTCTCATCTTTTATTTGCCGAAGATAGTCCATTACTATTCCTCGATACTGCTGGTTGTGGGTTCGATGAAAAGCAAGATGGCACTAGTACTTTCAATCCTGAAGAAGCAAGTTTGCTTTTCAAACATGTGGTGCAATTGACAAGGCAATTAAGTGAACAGGTTCCAGAAAGAAATTATCCAAGCATTGCCATCATTTCACCATACAAAGAACAAATCAATGTATTGAAAGAGTACTTACAGCAGACTTCTGAATTGGCACCTTGGCACAAACAGATAACTGTAAATACGATTGATAGCTTCCAAGGTCAAGAAAGAGATATTGTTTATATCAGTATGACAAGAAGTAATAGTAAAGGAGAAATTGGTTTTTTATCCGACATAAGGCGCATGAATGTAGCCATGACCAGAGCTCGGAAAAAACTCGTAATAGTGGGCGACAGTGCTACTTTGGCAAAGTCACCCTTTTATAAAAATTTTATCGATTATGCTGAAAAAATAGATGGATATGAAAGTGCTTGGACTATCATGAATCTAGATTGATGCCGTTACTAGACAGAAAAATATTGCCTTTAAATGTATTGTATTATAGATATAAAATATTAGTGCTTCTTAACTTTTACACTTAATATAATTACATTTTCCTTCGGTCTGTTGTTTCCATCAGCAGGAACTACAGCAATTGCATCCACGACTTCTTGTCCAGAAACAACTTGACCAAAAACGGTATAAGCACCATCTAAAAATGGAGTGCCACCAACGGTCTTATAATCTTTACGTGCTTGTTCGCTGTATTTTACACCAGTTTTAGTTTCCATACCTGTGATGTCCGCATCACTATAAGTTTTACCAACTACAACATAAAATTGACAGCTACTAGAAGCTTTCTCTGGATTATTGGTACGTGCTGCTGCTAATGCTCCTTTTTTGTGGTAATAGGTTGGTAATCTAAACTCAGCAGGAATCATGTGTTCAGCATCACCGCCATTACCTAGCATGCCGCCGTTGACTGCATTCTTACTCGTCGGGTCGCCACCTTGTATCATAAAACCTGGTATCACACGGTGAAAAAGTAAACTATCATAAAAACCATCGGCTGCTAATTTTAAAAAGTTCTTAGCATGTTGCTCAACATCTGCAAACACTTCAATTTTTATGGTTCCTTTATTGGTAACAATTTCTACAAATTTGTTTTTATTCTTTTTAGCAAAAGAAAAAAGTGTAATGGAGACAAGTAATAAAGAGAGTAGTATTTTTTTCATGGCGTAAAAGTAAATTCTTTTTTTAAAAAAAAGTACAAAAATATTTTACAATTCATCCTGTTCGTATTTAAAAAACGCATGATGTACATTTGCCCACAAACAAGAATTTTTTAGCCAACATGCGTGTATTTTACGGATTAGATCAATTGGATAATTTTAAAAATCCTGTAATTACTATTGGCACTTTTGATGGGGTTCATTGTGGTCACCAAGCTATCTTCCGACGTATTCGACATAAGGCTAAGGAAGTAGATGGCGTCAGCATTATCATTACCTTTGAGCCACATCCACGTATGGTATTAGTGCAGGATGGCAACCCTGTTTCTTTGCTAACTACGCTGGAAGAGAAAATTAATTTATTAGAAAAAAATAGCATTGACAATGTAGTGGTTATGCCATTTACAAAGGAATTTGCCGCATTAACTGCCGATGCCTATATCAGCGATTTTTTGGTGGCACATTTTCATCCACATACCATTGTCATTGGATATGATCATCATTTCGGTATCAATAGAAGTGGTAATATTCATTTGTTAGAAAAAAGGAAAGAGGTATTCCATTATGAAATTGAAGAGATTAGTGCCCAAGAAATCAATAATAGTAATGTGTCTTCTACCCGTATTCGTCAGGCAATTGCAAAAGGAAATATTCAATTGGCAAACGATTTTTTAGGTTACGATTATTCTATACAAGGTAAGGTCATTGAAGGTGATCAAAGAGGCAGAACGATTGGGTTTCCAACGGCAAATATTGCATTGGAGAATCAAGCAAAATTAATACCTGCAAAAGGCGTCTATGCAGTCCAAGTTTTTGTAGAGGATAAAGAATATAATGGCATGTTGAATATTGGCAATCGCCCAACCATTGGAGACAGTACTAAAATATCTATAGAAGTGCATCTATTAGATTTTCAAGAAATAATTTACGGTAAAATAATCCGTATAGCATTCATCTATAGATTGCGAGACGAAAAAAAATTCGATTCTTTGGATGCATTGGTTTTGCAATTGCAAGAAGATAAAAAAATGGTGGAAGCGATGATGAAGAAAAGTTGATTTTTAATTGGGTTTACTAAATTTATTAGAAGTAATATTTGGGCGGCACACACGTCCTGACTGTAAACGTCAGGATCCTCCCACACCGAGGCGGATGTGGTGCGGGCTTTCCATTCGATCGTTGCCGCAATACACCAATTAAATTAAATTAGGTTTTCTTAGAAGCGAAGCCTTCCTTGAAAAAAATGCGGAAGAATGGATCAAGAAATAAGGATTCCTTCTACCCAATCAATGCCAACATTTCTTCATGAATATACCCATTGGTAGCTAAGGTATGTTTGTCATAGACATTATAAGCATGACCTTGGAAATTAGATACACGACCGCCAGCTTCTTCAATCATTAAATATCCTGCGGCAATGTCCCAAGGATTTAGATTGTATTCCCAGAACCCATCAAATCGACCGGCTGCTACCCAACATAAATCCAATGCTGCTGAACCCAAACGACGAACGGGTAAACCCAAGCGAATGAATTTTTCAAATACGGCAATTGGATCTTTTTCTACTTCTACCCATCGATACGGAAAGCCTGTAACTAGGCAGGCACTTTCTAATTTATCTTTAATAGAAACTTTAAGTTGACGATTATTTAGAAATGCACCTTTGTTTTTTTCTGCAAAAAATAATTCATTCATAAATGGATTAAATACAACACCCATCAACATTTTACTTTCAAATTCTAAGCCGATGCTAACACAACAAATGGGAATGCCATGTGCGAAGTTTACCGTGCCGTCTATTGGATCTATAATCCATTTATAAGAAGAGGCACTACTCAGTTCACCTATTTCTTCACTTAAAATATAATGATCCGGAAATACAGATTTAATCACTTCAATAATCGCATCTTCTGCTTTATTATCTACTTCGGTTACTAAATTGTTGAGGGTGTCTTTGCTTCGAATTTCAAATGTTCCTTCAAAATATTGCTTTAACACATCAGCACCAGCATGTACCGCACGTAACAAAGTATTTTTCAACAAATCATTCATATTATTCTAATTTATTCGATTATTTTTGGACTTCTACAAACATACTATTTTTTTAGCCTTCATGCAATTAAGTGTCATCATTGTCAATTATAATGTCAAGTATTTTTTGGAGCATTGCTTAAAATCAGTATTAGCAGCATGCACCGAAATACATGCAGAAATTCTAGTTGTAGATAATCAGTCGAGTGATGGTAGCGTAAAGATGGTGAAGGAAAAATTTCCGAATGTTGTTTGTATTGAAAATAAAGAAAATGTAGGATTCGCAAAGGCAAATAATCAAGCTGTTGCTATCGCGAAGGGAAAATATATTTTATATCTAAATCCGGATACGATTGTTCCAGAAGATTGTTTTCAAAAGTGCATACAGTATATGGATGCAAATGTAACTGTCGGCTCATTAGGTTGCAGATTAGTGGATGGGAAAGGAATTTTTTTACCAGAATCTAAACGAGGATTTCCATCAGCGCCAGTTGCATTTTTTAAAATTGCTGGACTTTCCAATCTATTTCCCAAATCCAAATTATTTAATCGATATCATCTTGGTTACTTATCCGAAATGGAAACGAATGAAGTGGATGTATTGGTTGGTTGTTTTATGTTTTGCAGAAAAGCAGTCATCGACAAAGTGGGTAGTTTCGATGAGGATTATTTTATGTATGGCGAAGACATAGACTTGAGTTATAAAATAAAACAGGCAGGCTTTCAAAATATCTATTTCCCAGAAACAACTGTCATTCATTACAAAGGAGAGAGTACCAAAAAAGGAACGTTGAATTATGTAAAGATGTTTTATAAGGCGATGATCATTTTTGCTCAAAAACATTTTAAATCTTCCCAAAAAGGAATGTTTGTTTTCCTCATTCGTCTTGCTATTTATTTTCGTGCAGTCATTGCATTTTTTACGCAATTATTTTCTTTGATTCGTTTACCATTGATAGACGCATCTCTTTTGTTTTCCTCATTGGCTATCATGAAAATTGTTTGGATACGAAATGTAAAAATGAATACCTTCTATTCTACGCAATTATTGATGACTTTTTTCGCCATCTATGTACTGATTTGGATTATGTCTATTTTTTTAAATGGCGGATACGACAAACCTTATAAGCCAATTCGAGTGATGCGTGGTATGCTTATTGGCGGCATCATTTCCATTGCATTGTATGGTTTATTAAATGAACAAATTCGTTTCTCAAGAGGTATTACTGTATTGGGTGCTTTGCTCGGTACTTTATTGATATTGGCTTCGCGAAAAGTGTTGCAATACTTGAAGGTAAGCAGTGTGGATGCCGAAGATATAAGTGCCCAACAAGTACTGATAGTAGGCACTACAGAAGAAGCAGATGAAATACAATCCTTGTTAGATCAGGCTTATGTAGAAAAAAATATCATTGGTGTTTTAAGTCCGTTTGCGACTAAAGAAGATAAACAATTAGGCGTAGTAAAAGACGCTAGTCCATTAAGTAAATTGTACAAAGCATCTGAAATTATTTATGCGCAAAACGCTTTAACATTCAAACAAATTATCGAAAGCATAGAACAATGTGGAGCAACATTAAATTATAAAATTCACTGCATGGGTACAGATAGTATCATTGGTAGTAATTCCAAAAATACAGCCGGTGATTTGTATTCTACAGAATTGATTTATTCCATCACTAAGGTGGCTGCAAAAAGGAATAAGCGAGTAGTTGATTTACTGTTTGCGAGTGTATTCATTTTACTTTCTCCGATCCTCATTTTCTTCGTGAAAAATAAGAGTAAATACTTAAGCAATTGTTTAGCTATATTTTTCGGTACTAAATCTTTCATTGGATATGAGGATACAAAATGTCCGCCATTAAAACCACATGTACTATCTCTTTACCCAGCCATTCCGAATTATACGATTCCATTAAATAATCAAGAACATTTAAATTGGTTATATGCCAAAAATTATAACGCATGGAAAGATGTAGAAATAATTTTAAGCAAGTGGAGAGAGTTGTGATGCAACCACAATTGTTTTTTTACTTCGATTTTCATTTCGCCCTATCGCTTGGTGTCTCACCAACCGAAACTATTTTCACAACAGGTGATGTCATAAACGGAGATTCTAGGTAGCAATAAATCTGTAAGGTTTTTAAAACCTTATAGGTTTAACTCAATACACAATAAACGAATTACATTTGCGCCAACAAAATAAATGTATCTATGAAAGAATGGTTTGAAAATTGGTTTGATTCACCTTATTACCATATACTGTATGCACACCGAAGCGATACAGAAGCCATACAATTTGTAGAGAAATTAGTTTCGTTTTTGCAAACAAAACCAAAGGATACTTTACTTGATTTGGCCTGTGGAAAAGGTCGACATGCTAGAGCATTTAGCACTTTTGGTTTGGATGTAACTGGCGTTGATTTGTCTGCTCAAAGTATTGCTTTTGCGAAACAATTTGAACACGAACATTTGCATTTTTTTACCCATGACATGCGACATACTTTTCGTGAGAATTACTTTGCATTCGTTTGTAATTTGTTTACCAGCTTCGGCTATTTTAAGTCAGAACAGGAAAACCAAATGGCAGCGAAAAGTATGGCAGATGCATTGAAGCCTGGTGGGAAATTGGTAGTTGATTTTATCAATGAACAAGCAGCCAGAAAGTATATAGATGCAAATCAATCTGAGTCAATTTTACGTGATGGTATTCAATTTGAAATCAAAAGACATTACCAAGATAAAAAATTATTGAAGGATATTACGGTAAAAGATAAAGAGGAAATATTTCATTTTCAAGAGTCGGTGAATAGTTTCACGCAAGAAGATTTTATACAATTATTTACCAGTAATGGATTAACCTGTTTGCATACTTTTGGGGATTATCATTTGGCGAAGTATGATGTGGAACATTCCCCACGAATGATATGTATATTTGAAAAACAATAGTTCAAAAAAAATATTCTATTGCTACAAGTCATCCAACAAACAGACGAAAAAGTATTGCAGTTTATTCATATAATATGCAGTAATTCTTTTTTTGATTTCATCATGCCTTGGTTACGCAACCCATACACTTGGGCACCTGTGTATCTTTTTTTATTGGTTTGGATGTGGCAAACTTATGGCAAGAAAGGATTGATATGGTCTTTATTTTTCTTTCTCACTTTTGTTTTTTGTGATTCGGTGAGTGCTAGTATTATCAAGCCTTTGGTCCATCGAATTCGACCTTGCAATGAAAACCAATTATCCTTTGTCATTCGGCATTTGATAGATTGTGGTTCGGGTTTTAGTTTTCCTTCCAGTCATGCAACCAATCATTTTGGCTTAGCGGCCTTTCTTATTTTTACTTTAGGTAAAATGTATAAATGGGTTATACCTTTTTCCATTATTTGGGCTGTGTTGGTCTGCTATGCACAACTCTATGTAGCTGTACATTACCCATCAGATATTTTGGTTGGTGCACTACTCGGCTTTGGAATTGGTGTGTTGAATGCGAGTTATTTTAAGCATCGATTTGGGATGGGTATAGGTGGAAGTTGATTTTAAAAAGTGGAAGGTTTTAAAAGATTAAACGATTAGATAAATTAACTGACCATGTTAAACAGTTGAGTTTATTCAATTAATAGTTAGGCAGTATTCACTCAAAATAAATTTTTATCGATTACATGTCTTCTTCCCAAAGTGGTATAAAAAAAACCTGTTATAATGGGCATTAAAATGAATAGGACAGTCCAAATAATTTTCTCATCTCTATTCACTCTCATGGATATCCATATTTCTCTAAGTGCCAGAGCCGCATAAATAAAATAGAATACAAACCCAAGAATAAAAGTTGAATATGTTTCGTGATAATGTTGCAGTTTCAATATTACCCCAATGAAAAAAAAGATAGTACTAAGTAAAAATGAATACCGAAGTAAAGTATTGGCTTTCATGTAATTTATTTTAGACCAAATGTAAGTCGCTTGGAGTTTATTTGTATAGGTTTTTAATTTAGTCGTAGTTTATCATCAACTTATTTAGAATCGAGGTTTGTAATTATTAGCTTGTGTAAAATTGCATATTTCCATAATATTTTATGTGTTCTTGTTTACGCGATTTTTATTTACCTTATGCTTGGTCAGAATTAAATTTAAAAATAAGTTGCACATACGGACAACTTTCTTTACCTTCGCATAAATGAATGAAGAGAAATTTAGAAACTCATTTTTGTACAAAGAATATTTTTCGGACTTTTACGCTAAACAGAAATCAAAAGTAAAAGAGAAGATAATTTGGACGATTAAACTTGTAGAAACATTAAGAATAGTACCTGAAGAATATTTTAAACACATAGAATCAACTGATGGACTTTATGAAATTCGCGTAAAACAAGGAAGTGACATTTTTAGAATATTTTCTTTCTTTGATGAAGGCAAATTGATTGTATTGGCAAATGGCTTTCAAAAGAAAACGCAGAGAACGCCAACACAAGAAATTGAAAAAGCAGAGAAAATTAAAGCCGAATATTTTGCAGAAAAGCAAGCAACAATAAATACCGTAAGAAATGAAAAATAATAACATGAAATCATTAGACAAATTTGTTGATGAACAATTTGGACAAAAAGGAACTTCTAAAAGAGATAAGTTTGAAAAAGGGTTTGAAACTTTTAAACTTGGAGTTATGATTCAACAAGCAAGACTGAATAAAGGAATGACACAAGAACAGCTTGCTGAAAAATGCGGAACAAACAAAGGTTATATTTCCAAAATTGAAAATAATTTGAAAGAGGTTAGAATATCAACGCTTCAAAAAATTGTTGAACTTGGATTAGGTGGGCATTTAGAATTGTCGATTAGAGTGTAGCGAAATAAAATAAAACTATGCTCGCTTGAATGTGATTGTGGCTGAATTTCTTTTCGGTCTTTAATATGAATACATATTCCAAACTTTTATCCAACCAAAAAATGTGAAGCAAATTGATTTAATCTTTGGATTGAAAGTTTTGTGTTCACATAATTTATCATGATATAAAATATTCCTACTGCTTTGCATTCGCATGCAAGTAAGCAATTACCTTTTCTTTTTCATCGTCTGAGAGTTCTGCTTTCACAGCCATCACAGACATAATTTTATCCCATTGTCGAGCAGTTCTTTGTTCAGGTGGAAACAACTCATGACATTTGATACATGAGCTAGCCCAAATTGTATTTCCTTTTTGTACAGCTAATTGTTCATTGGTGATGGGTGAACTTTCCATTTCTAAAGGCTCGGTTGGGATGTTAGAAGGAGCATCACTTAAGGTGGCTCCTGTGCTAATGGTTGGTGTTGGTGGTACAGCAGGAGGTGCAGTCGAAACCGACTTTTCCTTTTGTACTGTCTTGTTTATTTTGGGTGAACATTGCATTGCGAAAAAGGCTACAAAACAAAGGAAAGAAAATTGAAAAAATAATTTCATGATAGTGTACATTTAGATTTTTAAAAATAGATAAACTTTCCGTAATGAAAAAAATACTTTTTTATATCGCGCTATGTTGCACAAGCTCTAGCATACAGGCACAAACGTTTAAAGCAGATAGTGCAGCACTCAAACAAATATCCAATCATATTCTCACCAACTACCAATGCTATAATGATCTGCGTTATTTATGCAAGCAAATTGGTCACCGAATAAGCGGCTCTGAACAAGCAGCACAAGCAGTAGAGTGGGGGAAAAAGACTCTAGAAAAAACAGGATGTGATCGAGTGTTTTTGCAGGAAGTTATGGTGCCGCATTGGGTAAGAGGAGAAGAAAGCGCACAAATTATTTCGGGTAAAGGTGTAGTATCGAATATCAAATTATCATCACTTGGAAATGCAGTTGGGACTGGTCCAAATGGATTGCAAGCACAACTTTTGATGATCAATAATATAGATGAATTGAAAAGAATAAATCCCGAAACTGTTAAAGGCAAAATTGTATTTTTTAATTTCCGTTTTGACCAAAAAAATATCAACACATTTGAAAGTTATGGACCTTGTGTATACTATCGTTGGGGCGCACCAAGTGAGGCGAGCAAACTAGGTGCAATTGCTGTCGTTATTCGTTCGGTATCTTCTGCTTATGATGATAAACCGCATACAGGTTCTTTACATTACGATCCAAAATACCCTACTATTCCTGCAGTTGCTATTTCGAATACTGCAGCCGATGCATTGGAATTGCAAATGAGTAAAGACAATAAAGTTGCCATGCATTTGCGTACCACTTGTCAAATGTTGCCAGATGTAAAATCCTATAATGTCGTCGGCGAAATCAAAGGCAGTGAAAATCCGGAGGAA
>Ga0209596_1001901_pt1 | contig 17545 bp, 8 predicted proteins | sample M_130807_MF_Meta_FD_187314 | JGI IMG/M metagenome (GOLD analysis project Ga0209596, IMG submission 187314) | Freshwater microbial communities from Lake Montjoie, Canada to study carbon cycling - M_130807_MF_MetaG (SPAdes) (version 2) | ecosystem: Environmental > Aquatic > Freshwater > Lake...
AAAAATCTTGTCTAGTCTCGTTGTCGCGATGCTATTTTTTGCCATTGCGGGCCAGTCTCAAGACCTAACCATATCCGGTAGGGTTACGGATGACAAAGGGACTCCCATTCCTTCTGCGTCTGTTGTAATTAAATCAAACAAAAACAAGGGAGCTGCAGCTAATGAGGCAGGTATTTATAAAATTACCGCTGCTAAAGGAAACGTATTAGTTTTCTCTAGTGTCGGATTTAGCACGAAGGAAATTACTGTCGGAGCGAGTAATGTAATTAACGTTACACTAACTTCTACAGGATCTGATTTATCTGAAGTAGTGGTAACAGCGATGGGTATTAAGCGTTCTGATAAAGCATTAGGATATGCGGTATCGAAAGTGGATCCTTCAACAGTTTTACAAAAATCAGAACCAGACATTTTGAAAGGTCTTGCTGGTAAAGTACCGGGCGTTGATATCAGATCAGGACAAGGTGCTCCGGGTGCGGCTAGCCGTATTCAAATTAGAGGGGTTTCCTCTTTTAATGGTGGTGAGCCTTTGATCGTTGTGGATGGTATTCCTTATAGTAATCCAGTGATTAATACTTCAAGCCCTTTTAGTGGTGGTGGTGCTTATGGCTCTGGTTTTGGTGATATTGATCCAAATGATATTGAATCAATCAACATCTTAAAAGGTGCTGCAGCTGCTTCATTATATGGATCAAGAGCGGCAAACGGAGTTGTATTGATTACTACTAAATCAGGTGCGCCTAGAAAAGGACAAAAATCTTTGAACGTTACTTATAGATCTGGTTTTAGCCAAGAGTCTATTGCTTTTTTACCTGAGTTTCAAAATTCATATGGTGCTGGTGCCAACTTTAGAGTGCAAGGATCGAACGGTTCTTGGGGTGGTAAATTTGGATCAGCTAATATTTATGACGGATCAGGTAATGTGCTTCGTAGATCAACTTCATTGATTGACTCTATTCCAGCAACTACTTGGGCTACTATGTATAATTCCTATCCTGAGTTATTCCCGAATGGCATGATTGCTTATAAAGCAAATCCAAATAACGTTTCTTCTTTATTTAATACTGGAAACTTATTTGAGAATTCAATAGGATTAAGTGGTGGTGAAGGGAATAGTTTATTTAACGTAACTATTTCTCGCGTTGACCAAAAAGGTTATATCACAAATACGAGCTACAAGAAAAATAATATTAGTGTCGGTGGTCAAACTAACATTGGAAAATTAACCATCGGATCTAACTTATCATATGCGAGATCAGAACAAGTGGGTGGATATATTGGAGCTGCGCAAAGTTTCATTTCTCAGTGGGGTCGTACTTTTACGATGGCTAGAAACTGGGATATCACAGGGTTCCCTACAGAAAACAGAGCTGGTCAACAAATTGGCTTTAATGATGGTCAATATACCAACCCAGTTTGGGGTGCAAAGCACAACGTAATCACTTCAATTGATGATCGTTTGGTGGCAAGATTAACTGCTTCTTACAAATTCAGTAATACTTTCTCTGTTAATTATAACGGAGGGGTGAACAGTTACGCGCTATATAGAGATCAAATTATTGACAAATCTTCCTTAGGAAGTAGTGATAACACCTTAGGTAATATTACTGAGGTAATCAATAGACAACAAGAATTACAATCTACTTTAGTTGCAATTTATAAGCCTAAAATTAATGATGATTGGTCTTTGGATATGAAATTAGGTAATGAAATCAACCAAAGAATGTCCAGAGCACAACAAGTAGTAGGTGTGAATTTTGTTATTCCTGGTTTATATAATCTTACGAATACTGCAACACAAAGATTCAGTGGGGATACTAAATCAAAAAGAAGATTGGTTGGTTTCTTCGGTGAGGCCTCTTTAGATTACAAAGGTTACGCTTACATCAACTTCACAGGAAGAACAGATTTAACTTCAACACTTCCTTATAAAAATGCTACTTATTTTTACCCAGGTGTATCTACTTCATTAATATGGACAGATGCATTTAAAGTGAAGAAAGGCATTATTGATTATGGTAAAATCCGTGCGGGTTTTGCGAAAGTGGGTAATGATGCTTCACCTGGAAATGGGGAAGCAATTTTCGGATTGAACTCAGCTGGTTTCCAAGGTCAATCTTTGGCATCTAGAGGTAGTTCCAACTACGATCCAAATTTAACGCCTGAGTTTACAGAGGAATTAGAACTTGGTACAGATATGCGATTCTTAGGTGGTCGTATTATGACTGAATTGACTTGGTATGATAAAAAATCAACTAATTTGATTTATGCCATTGGCTTACCTCAAACAACGGGGTATAGTTCATTCTATACTAACTTAGGTGAGTTGCGTAATACAGGTTGGGAAGCAGCCGTTGATATCAAAATTCTTGCAAAAGAAGATTTTCAATGGAATGTAAGAACCGTTTTTACTAGAAACGTAAACACAACTGAAAAATTAGCACCTGGTTTAACAAGAGATATCATTGGTGGTTATAACTATATTGAACCTGGTTTCCCTTATGGTTATTTAAGAGGGGGCCGTTCAGCACGTACTGATGATGGTCAATTAATCATCAACCCAGCCAATGGTGCTCCATTTGTTGATCCAAATGCACAAATGGTGGGTGATCCAAATGCGGATTATAAAATAGGTATTACTAACAGATTTGCATACAAAGCGTTTGAATTAAGTGTGCTTTGGGATATGACAAAAGGGGGTGATTTTTATACTGAAACCATCAATAGTATGTTAGGTCGAGGTGTTACGATGGATACATGGGACAGAGAAAAAAATGCGGTCGTTCAAGGGGTTTACGGTAGCGCAACTCCTGTGCCTGGTGCTGATGGGTTAAACCATTACGTTCCTTTATTGGTAAATGGACAAATGGTTCCTAACCAAACAAGAATGACCACCAATGACTTATACTTTTCTCCAGCTGGTACAGGTGCAACATTCGCTACTAATGGTGCTTTTGAATATTCCGTATTTGATGGTACGGTATACAGATTAAGAGAGTTAGTATTAGCCTATAATGTGCCTCCTAGTTTAATAAAGAAACTTAAGCTAACTGCTGCAACACTTTCATTTAGTGGTCGTAACCTTTGGTTCTTGGCACCTAATGTACCAAAATACACACACTTTGATCCAGATATGAATTCATTAGTTTCTGCAAATGCGCAAGGTGTTGAAACGGGCGGTGCTCCAAGTACAAAAAGATTCGGCCTTAACTTAAACATAACTTTCTAATCATCATACTTAAATTTACAACTATGAGAAAGAAAATAAATTATATACAATTATTTGCCGCTTTGGTAATGTTTGTGCTTGTTTTTGCAAGCTGTCAAAAATTCCTTGACGTAAATAAAAACCTTAATAGTCCAACTGCAGTTCCTGTAGCTTTATTGTTAAGTAATGCCGAAGTCGCTATTGCTGGGAACGTAGCATTAGGATCAGGACTTGGAGGTATCACTTCTGTTTATACACACCAAACAACTGGTCGTGTGGGTGCTGACCGATACGGTGCTGGTTCCGCTGGATGGGAAGGTCTTTATGGCGCTATCAAGGATTTGGATGTGATCATCAAGCAAGGAACTGCGGAAACGCGTTATACTTATGCTGGTGTAGCTAAAATTTTGAAAGCATATGCTTTCAGTGTTTTAGTTGACGTTTATGGCGATTGTCCTTTTTCTGAATTCAATAAATTTGAACAAGGAATTAAACAACCTAAGTTTGATAAAGGAGTTGATATCTATCCGCAATTAATTAAATTGATTGACGAAGGTATTGCTGATATGAAAAACACAGCACCAAACGCTTCTAAGCCTGCAAATGACGATTACATTTATAAAGGAAACACCACTAACTGGATTAAAGCAGCGAATACACTTAAATTGAAGTTGTATACACAAGTTAGATTGGTACAAGATGTTAAAGCCCAAGTTGCTGCTTTATTAGCTTCACCTACTACTTTAATCAATTCACAAGCGGAAAGTTTCATGCTTCCTTACGGACCTTATGGTACTACGGATGACAGACATCCTGCTTATGGTGATTATAATGCTACACAACGTGGGTCTCAGTTATTTAGCCCATGGTTATATGAAATGATGAAAGGAAAGAATGCTGGAATTTTAACTAACATTACTGATCCAAGAATTCCTTACTACATCTATAATCAAAAAGCAGCAACTGGTACACCTGAAAACTGTACTGATTATCGTGATGGTGGGTTTATCACTATTGTATTCGGATCAACCGGTCCTTGTCGTGATGGATCTAACAGTGCAACCTATTCCTTGCTAGGTTTATACCCTGCAGGCGGTAGATATGAAGATGGTGGTGCAAAAACAATTACTACATTAGGTGCGCTTAATGCAGGAACTGGAGCACTTCCTCACCAGTTTATTACGTATGCTGACAGATTATATCTTGAAGCTGAATTAATCAATGCGGGTGTTGCAACTGGAACTGAAAAAGCGGTGTTTAGTAAAGCTTTAGATGAATCATTCTTACAAATGGACTATATTATTACCAACTTTATTAAGCCAAGTTCTGCAGGTGCTCCACAAGTGGTTCCTGCGATTGCAACCTTAGCTTCGACTGCAACATATAAAACTGCTGTGTTAGCTGCTTATGATATAGCTGCAACTGCTTCAAAAAGATTGGAATTTATTATGACTGAAAAGTGGATCAACAGAATTGAAAATCCTGTTGATAACTGGACTGATTATAGAAGAACTAAGTTCCCTGTATTATTTTCACCTGCACCCATTGGTACTGTTACAACTTTTGCATCTCCAGGAGCGCCACCAACGTATCCTGCAACAAATGTGCCTGTATCTAACGATAGAGCATACCCTTGGTCATTACTATTTAGTACAAATGAGATAGCTTTAAATTCTAGTTCACCACCACAAAAAGTACCAGAATCTTACCGTGTATTTTGGCAACCAGCTGGACAATAATTATATACTCGTTTGATATATTAAAATAAAATTAATAGATTATGAAAAATAGAAAAATAAACATATTTGCGGCCTTAACCTTAGGTCTTATCATCGCCTTCGCTGGTTGTAAGAAGGATGACGGAGGAATTAGGTCTAGTGTTGTAATCAACTCTGTTCCAGTGGTATCCACTAAAATTGATGCAACTGGGTCACAGGCAATTGATTTGTTAAACCTTGCTGCATTCGCAGGTAAATTTAAAGTAGACCTTTATTTTCCTGGTGCTACTCCTCCAGACAAAGTGGACATCGTCGTAAGAAAAAATGGTTCTAATGCCAATGTAAAAGTTTTTAAAAAGGATGTGACAACACTTCCATATTCATTAACAGTTACCGCTGCAGATATTGCAGCCTTATTTGGGGTTGCGGTTGCTTTGGGCGACTCTTATGATTTTGCACCTGATTTATATGTAGGCGTGAAAAAATATGAAGCATTTCCTGCAATTGGTGGCGCTGTTGGTAATGGTGCTGGTCCAATTGCATATCCTTTATACAGTGATTATGCCCGTTTCGCAGCAATTTGTGCTTACAACCCAGCTATTTATGAAGGCGATTTTGTGGTTGTTTCTGATGCTTGGGATGACTTTGCTCCTGGAGACATAATAACATTTACTAAAATAAGTAACAGTTCATTCTCTTTCTTGAATCGTAATGCAATAAATCCTGTGCCAATTATAGTTAACGTTAATACACTAAACAATCAAGTGTCAATTACTAAACAATTAATTGGAACCCAATGGGTGTATGGGTCAGCATATAAAGATCCTTTTATGTCTGTAGCTGCTAGTAGCACTAGTATTGTTTCACCTTGTAGTAGTACCATTAGATTAGATGTTGTTTATGGTTATGGCACCGCCACTTGGGTAGGTACGTATCCTTTAGTATTAAAGAAGAAATAGTATACGCTACTTAAGCGTGTTCGATATTAAAAAAGCCTTTCCGATTTCGGGAAGGCTTTTTTAATTAGGACTACACAGACTCAGACACTGAATCCATCAACTTTTATTTTGTTGTAAACTCCCAGCTTACTTTGCCAATATTGTTGGGCTTCCCTATTTCTTCTGCTGAAATGCTGCCAACCATTTGGCCTTTACTATCCCTTTTAATTGTTACAGTTCTCCATGAATATGCTCCGCGTTCATAGTCATATGTTTTACCATCATCATCATATAAACGATAGCTTGTTTCTTTCTCACCATAATGCTTAATGACTAAGTCATATTTTCCTTCAGCAACAGTGGTGCTTTCGGTCATTGGAACAATGCCACCATCTCGAACAAATACAGGGATATGGTCTAATCCAGGGGTGACAGTAATCACTTCCCCTTCGCCCGCCAATTTGCCCGTATAAAAATCGTACCATTTGCCAGTAGGTAAAATTACTTTTCTGCTGGTTTCTCCTGTAAATAAGGGCGCAATTAATAATTGATCACCCACCATATATTGGTCCTTAATTTCTTTTTTTACAGCCATTTTATATGGATTTTTTTCGGAGTCAAGCTGTGTGCTTTCTTCTTTACTCGTCGAGGCAAAACCATCCACTAAATTCATTGCCCTAAATGGGGGACGACCATAAAATGCATACTCTGCAAAACAAGTATATAAGTATGGTATTAACTGCATTCTTAAATTAGCAACATCGGCCACTTGCTTTTCCACTTCGGGAAAGGTCCAGGGTTTGGTGCCATCAGCCCAAGCATTTAACATGGCAATGGGTGAAAAACAAACCGTTTGCATACGTCTTAGCCAATCTTCGGCCGAACCTGAACTTCGTACTTCAGGGGTCCATAAAGTTCCTATAAATGAACTATTAATAAGAGCGGTTATAAAATCGCGATGACTATAATAATCATTATAAATTACAAATGGAAATGCTGTTGCACCTGCATTGCTAGCGCGAACCAAACCATAAGTGCGCGTATTGTTTGTGCGAAATAAATTAGTGTTTAATTTTTGCATCATCACGCCATAAGTTTGTCGCATCACTTCGGCTGGAATTTTGGAAGGAAACTTGGTGACATCTGGCCATAACCAAAAATCAAATCCATCATTTTCATCCATCTTAAATCCACTCACCCCAATATTTAGTAAATTTTTTTGAAAGTGATTTCCAATAATGGTATTGGTTTGCTTCATGGAATAGTCAGGAATAAAGCCTGTCCAAACCGTGTGCGATGCAGTGTATGGTTTCAATGCTGGCAATATTTTCGCATCAGGCGATAGGTAAGGGTTGATCCAAAGATTGGTGTAAATCCCTTTAGTTTTTAAATTGCTAATCAGCCCTTTGGGATCAGGGAATCGGGAACTATCCCATTCGTAAGTACATGGGTAGGCCTTACTTTGCCAACCTGGTTCCAAACCAATTACCGTCAAAGGGAATTGGTGTTTGGTAAAACCTTCCACTTCGGCTAGTAGTTGTTGGTCATTAAATAAAGTAGGTGTACGATGCCAAAATCCCAAGCCCCATTTTGGAGGCAAACATCCACCACCTTGGTATAAATTAAATCGGCTTACAGCATCAAGTGTACTTGGACCACCAAATACATAAAGTTCAACGCCTTCCGCCGGAATGAGTACTTCCACATTATCTGAATAGGGAGCAGCCGACCACTTACGATCTGTATTGCGGTCACGCACTACAGGCGGATTTTTACTATCCACCCGAACGCCAGTGCCTACCCATATGTCAATATACCTTGCTGAATTTATAAATACACCATAGCCTTTGGAGGAAACATAAAAGGGGATGGGTGCATGTGATCTGCCGTTGTCCACGCCGTCATAATGGTCCTCGTGTAGTCGAAGTATTCGGCCTCTTTGTTCCACGGTTTTAAAATTCAATCCTAAGCCAAATATTTTTTCCGCTTTTTCTAGTGGAAATCTTAAGTAAGTTTTCCCATCAAAAATTTCAAATTTTATTTCATTGGAGCTCAGTGGAAATGCTACTGGGGGCATTTCATTGATAGCGGATGTTTTAGGCTTTGCTTCTGCGATACTTAATAAGTTGTTTGTTTCAGGTTTGCCTACTTTTGCTTTCCAAACACCATTGGCTATTTTCTCCCAGCGTAGTATGGGGGTTTGGGAATTTGCACCAATCAGCTGTAGCTGAAAAAAAACATAGATTAGGGTGTAGGTTAAAATTTTGATAGCTGTTCTCATTGTTATTGGATTAATAATAGGGGGAAGTTAAATAATGTTTTTATATGATCTGATAAAATGACTGCTTACCATTTTTGGAATTTTAAATAAGGGATTGTTCTACGCCTGCTTATTAACAATACAACAACAATTTAATTCTTTATTTTTACCCTAAATCACTGATTTTTAATGGTTTTAACAATTAGTCCCCCATGTATGTATTAGATTAGTTAAAACTGATTCTATTCGTATATTTGTCCCGATTATGAAAAAAGGTGTACTTCATTTTATTTTTTTATTGACTATTCTTTTTGCCAATGCGTCTTATGGGCAATGGGTAAAGTTGCCAAATCCTTCATCTGGATTTAATGAAGTTTCCCATGCCTTATTTGCAATTACACAAAGCGATCATGTTTCATCAAATTCAAATTTAGTCGACTTAACTGACGATGATTTAAGTGAAACAGAAAGAAAAATCATTTTAGTTCAGAAGCCAAATTTAAATTCAAATACTAATTTCTTATATCTTATCAAATTAGTTCGTATAAATAAATATTTTTCTAAAATATATTTTTTCCAATTACGCGCCTCGCTTTTCCTTCTTATAAAAGTTTTTAGACTCTGATTTTAATGAGTTTTATGCTTGTGTTTGTTTAACCAAGCTGTTTTAAATTAATCTTCTTCATTTAAGTTTTAGTTAATACTAAAAAAATGTCCTTAAGGACAAGTGTTCCATTTCTGTTTTAAAATTTTATAGTTTATGAATAAAGTAATCTTGTTTATTACCGTTAATGTATGTTTAATTTTTGCTTCATGTAATCCAAAAAAAGTTGAAAAGGAAGCGGAGGGGAAATATACAGTAACAAGCCCCTGGTTAACTGATACTTCTTTTACAAAAGAGTATATCGCGGAAATTCAATCTGTGCAAAATGTGGAAATTCGTGCAAAAGTGAAAGGCTTTATTGCCTCTGTTGCTGTGGACGAAGGCCAGTTTGTAAAAGCCAATCAGGTATTGTTTACCATCCGACCAAGGGAATACGAGGTGGAACTATTAAAGGCAAAAGCAAAAGCAAAAACCGCTGAATTAGAAATGCAAAATGTAAAATTGCTTGCTGAAAAAAATATTGTATCTCAAAATGAGCTTGCCTTGTCTGTTTCAAAATTAAATGAGGCAAAGTCCGAAGTTGCCATGGCTGAATTGTATGTATCCTATACTAAAGTGGTAGCACCCTTTGATGGCATCATTGACAGAATTAAATTTAAAACAGGAAGCTTGGTGGATGAAGGCGCCTTATTGACATCCATTTCAAATAATCAACATGTATATGCCTACTTTAATGTATCGGAGCTTGAATATTTGGATTACAAAAATCGTTCTAAAAATGACGGTAAAAATACCGTCAGCTTATTGCTAGCCAATAATCAACTGCATAAATATAAAGGGGTCATTGAAACTATCGAAAGTGAGTTTGATAAAAACACAGGAAGTATTGCATTTAGGGCAAAATTTCCAAATCCTGAATCGCTTTTAAAACATGGAGAAACGGGCAAAGTGCAGTTGAAAATGGATTTAAAAAATGTGCTTATCATTCCTCAAAAAGCAACTTTTGAAGTACAAGATAAAATGTATGTTTTTGTCGTAGATCAAAATAATGTGGTTAAGACAAAAGGTATCACCATTAAACAAAAGCTTTCTAATATTTATATCATTGAATCAGGACTGACACCCAATGATAAAATTTTATTGGAAGGCATACAAAGTGTGAAGGATGATGACAAAATTCAAACGGTTTTCTTACCATCTTCACAAGCCTTAATATTTTCAAATAAACAATAGGTATCAAATAAAACAATAAATTTTTATGTTTAGTCAATTCATTAAAAGGCCGGTACTATCTATTGTAATTTCAATCATTATTACATTTTTAGGTGCATTGGCGATTGTTCAATTGCCTGTGACGCAATTTCCTGCCATTTCACCGCCGAAGGTGAATATATCTGCTGAATATCCGGGTGCGAATGGGGAGTTGATGATTAAAGCAGTGGTTATTCCTTTAGAGCGTGCTATTAATGGGGTGCCAGGGATGAAATATATTGCCTCTGATGCAGGTAATGATGGTGTGTGTTCGATTAGTGTCATTTTTGAATTAGGTACCGATCCTAATATTGCTTCCGTAAACGTGCAAAATAGGGTTGCTGCAGTTTTAAATAAATTACCACCCGCTGTTGTTAAACAAGGAGTTAAAATAACCAGAGAAGAATCCAATATGTTGATGTATATCAATTTATACAGTAAGGACACTTCCATGGATGTAAATTTTTTGTACAACTTTGCTGACATTAATATTTTATCAGATATTAAAAGAGTGGATGGTGTTGGATTTGCAGATATTTTAGGAAATAGGGAATATGCAATGCGTATTTGGTTAAAACCTGATCGTATGTTAGCGTATTCAATTTCGGCTGAGGAAGTACTAAAAGCTTTAGATGAACAAAATTTAGAAGCAGCTCCAGGTAAAACTGGGGAGAGTTCTGGAAAAAAGCCTCAAGCATTTGAATATGTTTTAAAGTATCCAGGCAGATTCAGTACCAAGGAAGGCTATGAAAATATTGTGCTAAAATCAAGTGCAGATGGTCAAATTTTAAGAATCAAAGATGTTGCTGATGTTGAATTTGGAAGTACTTATTACGATTTATATTCTAGATTAAACGGAAAGCCTGCTGCCTCTATTATGATTAAGCAGTCCTATGGAAGTAATGCAAGTGCCGTAATTAGTAATATTAAATCCAAGATGGAGGAGATTAAAGCATCCTCATTTTCAAAAGGGATGGATTATGAAATTAGTTATGATGTATCTAAATTTTTAGACGCCTCCATTGAAAAAGTATTACATACATTAGTTGAAGCATTTTTATTGGTTAGCTTGGTGGTGTTTTTATTTTTAGGTGATTGGCGTTCCACTATAATTCCAGCAATTGCTGTTCCCGTTTCCTTAATTGGGACTTTCTTCTTTATGCAATTTTTTGGAATTACTTTAAATCTGATTACTTTATTCGCCTTGGTATTGGCTATTGGTATTGTGGTGGATAATGCGATTGTGGTGGTGGAAGCAGTGCATGCTAAAATGGAGGAAAATAATTTAGAAGCGCAAGCTGCCACCGAATTAGCGATGACTGAAATTAGTGGCGCAATTATAGCAATCACATTAGTAATGGCAGCGGTATTTATTCCGGTTGCATTTATGTCGGGTCCGGTGGGTATATTTTATCGTCAGTTTTCGGTAACCATGGCAACCTCTATTATATTGTCAGGTGTAATCGCATTAACATTAACACCTGCATTATGTGCGAGTATGTTAAAAAATACACATGGTAAAAAGAAAAAAGATACTTGGTTAAATCGCTTATTGAACGGATTTAATAATTGGTTCAATAAATTGTTAGGTAGGTATACAAAACTGCTGGGTTACATTGTAAATCGCCGTGTTGTTACTTTTATTACTTTAATTGCTTTTTGTTTTGGCACATGGAGTTTAAGTTCAAATATACCTTCAGGATTTATTCCGAATGAAGATCAAGGTATGTTTTATGCAATTATTCTTGCGCCAGCAGGTTCCACTTTGGAAAGATCTAATCAGGTTTTAGGAGAAATACAGAAAGTGGCGAATGGAATGGAAGATGTACAATCTGTTTCCACCATTGCCGGTTTTGAAATTTTGACTGAAGGTACAGAAGCGTGTTCTGGGACTTGTTTGATCAATTTAAAAAGTTGGGATAAGCGCAAGCATTCAGTAGATGAGGTAATGAAAGAGCTAGAAGAAAAAACAAAAAATATCAAAGGGGCCACTATTGAATTATTCCCACCACCAGCGGTTCCTGGTTATGGTGCTGCCGGCGGATTTGAATTAAGGTTGTTGGATAAAACAGGTAGTGGCGATTATAAAAAAATGGAATCGGTAAGTAAGGAGTTTACGAAAGAATTAAATAAACGTCCTGAACTAACCTCTGTATTTACTTTTTATAATGCAAGTTTCCCGCAATATGTATTACATGTGGATAATGACAAAGCCCAACAAAAAGGGGTAACCATTGATAATGCAATGAGCAATTTATCTACTTTAATTGGTAGTGAATATGCGAGTAGTTTTATCAAATACGATCGTCAATATAAAGTAATGGTGCAGGCATTGCCCCAATATCGTGCCTTACCACAGGATGTTTTAAAGCTGTATGTAAAAAATGATCGTGGTGAAATGGTTCCTTATTCGGCATTCATGACCGTTGATAAAGTTTATGGATTAGAGGAAATCACCAGGCACAATATGTATAATTCTTCGGAGGTAAGTGGAGGCGCTGCAAAAGGATATAGTAGTGGAAGCGCCATTAATGCGATTAAGGAAGTTGCCGCTACAAAATTACCAAGAGGTTTTGGTATTGATTGGGCTGGTATTTCAAAAGATGAAGTAGCAAGAGGAAATCAAGCAATTTACATTTTCCTTATTTGTTTAATTTTCGTTTATTTATTACTCGCGGCACAATATGAAAGTTTCATATTGCCCTTCCCAATTATCTTATCCTTACCTACAGGTATTTTTGGTGCCTTCTTTTTTCTTAAGGTACTAGGTTTGGAAAATAATATTTATGCGCAAGTAGCCATGGTCATGCTTATTGGGTTGCTGGGGAAAAATGCGGTATTGATTGTTGAGTTTGCAGTGCAAAAACATAAATCAGGGCAATCTGTTATGCAGGCGGCAATTGCAGGTGCCTCGGTTCGTTTGCGTCCAATTTTAATGACATCATTTGCATTTATAGCAGGGTTAATACCATTAGTAGTAGCCACTGGTCCGGGTGCGATTGGGAATAGAACCATTGGTGCAGCTGCAGCAGGGGGTATGCTTTTTGGAACTGTATTTGGGGTGTTAATTATTCCTGGTTTGTATTTCATTTTTGCAAGCATTTCTGAAAAACAACACCTTGTTGAAAAAGAAGAAGAAAATCCATTAACAGAAGAAATCCAATAATATGAAAATGTTTAATTTAATAAATAAGGCAATCATTGTAATGATTTGTTTTTATATCATTGGTTGTCAAATTCCTGCAAATATGCAGCAGGTGAATATAAGGCCAATGCCAGTTAAGTTTGATAATTTGACTGATTCAGGTAGTGCTGCTTCAATAAAATGGGCACAATATTTTACTGATAAAAATTTAGTTACGCTAATTGATACGGCCATTAAGAATAATCTGGAAGTATTAATTACGCTCCAAGAAATTGAAATAGCAAAAAACAACGTGCAAGCGGCGAAAGGAAGGTTAATGCCATCTGTTTCCGCTGGCATAGGCATGGGTATTGAAAAGGTTGGCTTATTCACTTCACAAGGAGCGGGAGATGCTTCGGCAGATATTACCCCTGGCAATAAGGTTCCTGAAATTTTAGGGGATCAAAAATTAGGATTTCAAGCAAGTTGGGAAGTGGATGTTTGGGGCAAATTGCACAATTTAAAAAAAGCAGCCTTTAGCAGGTATTTAAGTAGCGTGGAAGTTAAAAATTATGTAGTCACTAATTTGGTGGCAGAGGTGGCGAATACTTACTATGAATTACTTGCTTTAGATAATCAGTTACAAATTATCAAGGAAACAATTCAACTACAAAAAAATGCGCTAGAAATCGTCAAAGTTCAAAAGCAAGCATCAGTAGTTAGTGAATTAGCGGTCAAGCAATTCGAAGCAGATGTTTTTAATTCACAAGGCTTTGAATATGAGATTGTTCAAAAAATTACAGAGAGTGAAAACAGAATGAACTTTTTGTTAGGAAGATTTCCGCAAAACATTGCAAGAGACAAATCTAATTTTATTGATCATATTCCTATGCAAGTTAGATTAGGAATACCTGCTGAATTATTAGCCATGCGTCCTGATATTAAACAAGCGGAATTTGAATTGGCAGCTGCTAAATGTGATGTAGCAGCTGCAAAAGCTGAATTTTATCCTTCTTTGGGTATTTCAAGTAGCCTTGGTTTTCAAGCATTTAAACCCAGCTATTTATTTAATACTCCACAGTCATTGGCCTATTCCTTATTAGGAGAGTTTGCTGGCCCTTTGGTAAATCGTAACGCAATTAAAGCAGCATTTAAAAATGCGAATGCCATTCAGGTGGAGGCTATGTATAATTATCAAAAAGCAATTTTAAATGGGTTTGTTGAAGTAGCTACTGAATTGTCCAATGTTAATAATTTAGATCAATTTTATAAATTAAAAACCAAGCAAGTGGAGTCGCTGACAAAATCAATTGAGATTTCAAATGATTTATTTAAATCGGCGAGGGCGACTTATTTGGAAGTATTGATGACGCAAAGAGATGCATTGGAAGCGAAACTTGAATTAGTAGATGCTAAGAAAAAGCAGTTTTCTGCTGTGACTAATATATACAAAGCTTTAGGAGGTGGATGGAATTAAAATTGTTTTTATCATGAAGGTTCCAAAAAATAGTTCATCGTTTTAATTTGAAAGATGCTAATTTTTAACGCTACTGCAAAAGTTCCCCCACTGATGTAGTAGCGTTTTTTATGAATAACACTTAGGCATAGTGGGGGATACAATTTGTTTGAAATTCAAACTTTATAAGGCTAAATCGCATAACTGATAAGCCGAATCCTTAATTTTACGAATAAATCAATGTTTTGGACGCACCTGTATTATTAATAACACCTCCTTTTACGCAATTAAATACACCGTATCCGGCTACTGCGTATTTGAAAGGTTTTTTTAATACAAAAAACATTGCTACTGTTCAAGCTGATTTAGGTATCGAAGTCACCATGGAATTGTTTAGCAAAAAAGGGCTTGAAAAACTTTTTTCAACCATTCAAGCAAAAACAGAATCATCTGACCTAACACTTTCTGGAAATAGTTTGCGCATGATTGCATTGCGCGACACTTATATTCATACCATTGAACCTGTTATTCAATTTTTACAGGGCAAGCAAAATACATTAGCGCATACCATTTGTACCCGACAATTTTTACCTGAAGCAAGTCGCTTTGCGCAAATGGATGAATTAATGTGGGCTTTTGGAAGTATGGGCAAACAAGATAGGGCCAAGCATATTGCCACCATGTACTTGGAGGACTTAAGTGATTTGATTAAGGAAACGGTCGATGCACATTTTGGATTTAGTCGTTATGCCGAAAGTTTGGGAAGATCCGCAAATTCATTTGATGAATTATACAATGCACTTCAATTACCCTATACCTATTTGGATGAAATATTAATTCAAATTTTTGCAGATCGTATAGCTCAAGTACAGCCCAAATTGGTCTGTATTTCGGTGCCATTCCCAGGTAATTTATATACCTCACTAAGGTGTGGGCAGTGGATTAAAAAAAATAGGCCGCATATTAAAGTAGCGATGGGTGGTGGTTTTGCAAATACGGAGCTGCGTTCATTGAGTGATGTTCGCGTATTTGAATTTTATGATTTTATCACCTTAGATGATGGAGAAGCACCTTTGGAAATTTTAATTGAACATATTGATGGGAAAAAGCAGCTCAGTGAATTAAAGCGGTGCTTTACACTGTTAAATGGAACTGTTACTTATATTAATAATACCAGCTGCACTGATTATAAACAAGGCCAGGTGGGAACGCCTGATTATGAAGGGCTGTTATTGGATCAATATATTTCTGTCATTGAAATAGCCAATCCAATGCATAGTTTATGGAGCGATGGCAGATGGAATAAACTAACCATGGCGCATGGCTGTTATTGGGCAAAATGTACTTTTTGTGATATCTCCCTAGATTATATTAAAAACTATGAACCCATATCCGCTAGTTTATTGGTGGATAGGATGGAGGAGTTGATAGCTAAAACCGGACAAAATGGATTTCATTTTGTAGACGAAGCTGCACCACCTTCTATGATGAAAGCGGTGGCCATTGAAATAAAAAAACGAAAATTAATAGTTAGTTGGTGGGCAAATATTCGCTTTGATAAAAGCTTTACCCCCGATTTGTGTTATTTATTAAAAGCATCCGGATGCATTGCAGTGAGTGGTGGTCTTGAAGTTGCATCTGACCGATTATTGGAACTCATACAAAAAGGAATTACAGTTGCACAGGTGGCGAAAGTAAGTAAAAACTTTTCTGAAGCAGGTATTATGGTGCATGCTTATTTAATGTATGGTTTTCCTACACAAACAGTACAAGAAACCGTTGACTCCTTGGAAATGGTAAGGCAGTTATTTGAAACAGGTGTTTTGCAATCTGCTTTTTGGCATTTATTTACCATGACAGCGCATAGTCCTGTAGGTTTGGCACCGGAAAAATTTTTAGTAAAAAAAGTTTCTGATGAAATTGGAACATTTGCCAACAATGATATTGCACATACTGATCCAACGGGTGCCGATCACGAATTGTTTGGTTTTGGATTAAAGAAAGCGTTATTTAATTATATGCATGGAAATTGTTTTGAATTTCCATTACAGAAATGGTTTGATTTTAAAGTACCCAATACTACGATTGCACCGCACTTTATACAAAAAGCAATTACGGAACCTGAATTAAATACCTCCGCTCATTATAAGGTAATTTGGTTGGGCGTTTTACCGAGTACTGCGATTATTCAAAAATCAAAAAAAGGGAATAAGTGGGAGGAGATGACGATGGAGTTTCAATCCAATAAAAATGCTATTACAATTAGTGTTTCAAGTGATAAAGGAAATTGGTTATTAAATCTGCTTGGAGAAATTAATATTCAAAATTCCAATGGGCTATTATTAGCCGATGTAAAAAATAGTTACACGCAAGCCGGCTTAAACGACTTTGAATTGTTTTGGGACAATAAGCCAGTCACCCATTTATCCAAAGCGGGGTTATTGCGGGTTTAAATCCCTACCCCTGAATCACGAAAAGGATTTCGTTAATTTTAGAGAGCTAACTCTATAAATCAGGAAAATTATTTAACTTACAAAAGGTATATGTGTTTAATATATTATATAATATTTACATATTATATAATTCATTGCTTATAAAATTTAAAATTGCTAAACTATGAGAAAAATTCTCTTGACGATCATGTCGTTAACTTTTCTTGCCAGCTTATCATGGGCCCAAACCCGTCCATTGTCTGGTACTGTTGTTGGTGATAACGGTGTTCCTTTAGTAGGCGCTAGTGTCACTCAAAAAAATTCAACCAAAGGCACCGTTACTGATGCGAATGGTAAATTCACTATTTCTTTACCAACTGGTAAGGTATCATTAGTGTTTAATTCTGTCGGGTATACCGCACAGGAATTAGCTATTAACAATCAAACGGATGTTAAAATCCAGTTAGTCACTGAAAGTAAATCATTAGAGGATGTAGTCGTAGTGGGTTATGGTTCGGTACGTAAAAAAGATTTAACAGGTGCCGTAGGATCTG
>Ga0209596_1001903_pt1 | contig 17535 bp, 21 predicted proteins | sample M_130807_MF_Meta_FD_187314 | JGI IMG/M metagenome (GOLD analysis project Ga0209596, IMG submission 187314) | Freshwater microbial communities from Lake Montjoie, Canada to study carbon cycling - M_130807_MF_MetaG (SPAdes) (version 2) | ecosystem: Environmental > Aquatic > Freshwater > Lake...
TAAATGAATATCGTTATAAGATAGTTCCAGAAGAGTTTGAAGTTAGTTATTATTATGATGTTAAAGCAACACCTCAAAAGTATCTTAAATACATGATTTTTATGAATATTGAATTAGAAAAAATAGAGGGTAAAATGTATCAATTCTTTCCATTACAATCATCTGTAATTCCTAATCATATTCAAATGGATACTAAATCAGTAATAGAATTATTAGTTGAAAAAGAAAAGAAACAATATTTAGATAATATTGAATTAAATAAAGAGTTCTTATGGGACAAATATTTTAATATAATTCAAAAAATAAAAGATTATAAGTTTGACAATACTATTATTACTGATGGTTATGCAACTTCTTTAAGATTTATTCATAATGATTATATTGAAGGTGAAAAGATAAAAAAGGAAAAGATGAAGAAAGGGCGAAAGGATGCAAGAGAATTGACTGATGAAGATAAGGAAAAAAAGAAACTCTCTAAAAAGAAATTACAAGATGAAAAGAAAGAGTTAAATAAATTAAAACAAAAAGATAAACCTAAAAAGATTGAAAAAATACAAGAGTTTCCCTATATTGATGATGTTGAAAAAGTAGATTTAGAAGGAAAACATATTTTTATTGATCCTGGTAAAAGAAGTTTATTTACTATGATGGATGACGATGGTAAGTTTTACTCTTATACTAACAAACAAAGAGTAAATGAAACCAAAAGACTAAAATATCAAAACATTCTAAAAAAATATAGAGATGAATTAGAAATTACATCAAAAGAGAATGAACTATCGTCATATAATTCTAAAAGTTGTATTATAAATAATTATAGAGAATTTATAACAAAAAAAATAAACACTAATGAAGTATTATATAAGTTATATCAAAATAATAAGTTTAGACAATACAGATGGTATGCTTTTATAAACAAAAAACGAACAGATGATAATATGCTTAATAAAATTGAAAAGACATATACAAAAGATAGTATTATTATAATTGGTGATTGGAGTATTGGTAAGCAAATGAAAAACTTTATTTCTACACCTAATCTATCATTAAAAAGAAAATTACAAGAGCGTTTTAAAGTTTATGATATTGATGAATATAGAACTTCTTGTCTAAATTTCAAGACAGAAGAATTAAGTAAAAACCTTTATCTGCCAGATAAAACAAATAAAGAGCGAAAGATGCATTCTATCCTAACATATAAAATGGAAAATAAACGGAATGGTTGTATCAATCGTGATAAAAATGGTTGTAAAAATATTCAAAAAGTGTTTAATTATTATATAGAATATAATGAAAGACCCGAAAGATATAAGAGAGGAGTTGATTTACAAAAACTACAAACCGCAATAGTGCCGTCAAATTGTAGTTAGTCGCTTAAATGCGATCATTTACATCCAATAGAAAAGAAGAATAACATAATTATTATATTTTTATAATAGTCTTGTCTCATTTTTCTTTTCAGTCGGTGTAATTATGCCTTCGTATTTAGATTTGTTGCCTGTGGATATTATTGCTCACGTATACAGAATGCTATATAAATCTATCATAATTGATATGAAAAAAGATAGTAAATATAAGAATATTACATGGTTTGATAAATTGCAAGAAATAACAAAAAACCCATATATAGATATAGAAAATTTAATATATGATGTAGATAATAAATGTGTCACAACATATTTAGAATGATAATATATACTAATATATACTAATATACATTTGTTCTAAAAAATAAAGAGAATGATAAAAATTGATTAAACATTATTTGTAGTATAAGCAAGGTATACCTCCGTATACTGTGGAGATATACCACAGTAATTTCAAATTGATTTGAAGCCAAATAGCAAACAACCCGCATTTGTTCGAATAAGAATAAGCTCAACTACTTTGCAAAAAATGGAGGATACTTGCAAGAATACTGGCAATACTGAATTTATCAAGCATACCACACCAAATATGAAGTTCTCCGCGTATCATTTTCATCATAACAGGGAACCTTTCTATACATTATTCATCTTAAAAGGAGATGTAATTTATATTGAAATGATAAATGATGGAACACATAGGAATAAATATACTAATGAGATTGTTATGCCTTTTGAGGATATGTTGAAAAATGAAAATCTTAAAAAATATTATGATATGTCGGTTATGTTAGTAAATGATATTAATAGCGTATATTATGATTGGGAAGGGGTTCTAACAAGTTCTCTAATTCAAACTTATGATACTGAAAGCGAAGATGAAGAAGAAGTAATTCCAATTAGGCATTGGTGTATAAGCACCGAACGTAATTGGAAAAATATGCGTATTTCCAAAGCATATGATTACAATTGCTACTATAATATCAACCCATTCACATTTGAGTATAATGTGGGAACAGAAAAAAATATTGCAAGTTTTATGCAAAGTATTAATGCTTTTGCAAAATATCATAGTGTATGTCGCTTTATTGAAGCAGAAATAACTAATAATTATAAGCTTCGAAAAGAAAAAGAAGAAGGCGTTGAAGTTCCATTTGTATACTGCACAGACCTCGAATCTTAAATAATTAAAATTTAAAGCAATATGATGTAATGTAATTTAGTGTAAATATAATGTAAATTATATATATTTTTTATTATTCGTTTTTTTTAAAAAAAATGCCTTTCGGATAATCTTAATGGTGCGTTTGCTTTTAATAAATGCAATGGTGGATTTACAATAGGCAAATCAGTTTTGTTAGGTCTAATACTATAATCAAATAATTCGTTATTATCATCATTACTATTACTATTACTATTACTATTACTATCACTTCCCTTTAATGTGGTGTTGTATAATGCCTCTAATTTGGGGTCATAGTTGCATTTATTTGGGTTTCCTAGCTTACTATTATTATCAATAACAACATCTTTGTCGAAATCAATATTATCTATATTATAAGTATAATTATTTATATCTTTAGTTGTTTTATATGATGTATATTCCTTGTATATTTTGTTATGGTCATCGTCTATATTGTCTTTTTTAATACAACGAATCGTATTAATATTATTCTTTGTATTCATAGTTTTTACATCATTATTAAGTTTGACACTTAATTCTTGTTGTTGTTGTATATTAAAATATAATACTATTATTATTATTCCGATAAAAGCAAAAAATGCAAGATAATAACCTTCATATTTCATAATAAATATTTAATTCTGTTACTATATTATTATATTATTATATTATTATATTAAAGAATTTTACACCTTTGGACATTTAAAATGCCGATTTAACAGCAAAATAAATATCTAAAAGTAGTAAAAATTTGGTTATTACATAGCGTGTACTATGTATGAATTCTCGTAAATATGTCTGGTCTTCTTCCTATTGTAAATATACTCTTTACAATATTTAACATATTTTGAACGGCATTCTTATCTCTATTATGAATTATCTCGCATTTCTGCTTATCCTCTTGATGAGAAAGTAATCCATTAATAGTTATTTTTTTATTAACTTTTATATCATTTGGTTTATGACTTTGCCTTATCATAAAGGGTGATATCTCACGATGGCAACAATTGCATAGTTTAGATGTCCTAAACTCATTCACTAAATAGGTTCTAAATCCAGCATTCTTAAATATTTTTCTAAACTTTTTACAAATTGTAGGTTCTAACCCTCCTATATTACTACTACCCTTATCATAATCACCCATTATAAATACTACATCATTTGGTTCTCCAAACTTTTTAGTAAAGTTTTTTATCATTTTACTCTCACTTTTTTGAGTATTGATATACCTGTTTAATTTGAACTTTCTAAAAAAGGTCTTTTCATAATGAGAAAATAGCAATAGGTTTAATTTATTTTTTTCAATCAAGTAATTCTCGAACTTTTTATAATGACATGTTTTCTTATTATGATGACTTAAAACGCTCTCAATTTCTTTAATATTCTTTCCATTTATAAAGGTTGTATTATTAACTTCTTCAATAATCTTATTATATTTTTTTGTTCTTGTTTCCAATCTTCTTTGATTTTGAGTATATCTAAATGTTTCTAAATTACCATCATTATCTTTGCTTCCACAATAAATTAAATCACTACAACCCGGATCAACACATACTATCTTTTTACTTCTTAATTCATCTGTAATAATCTCTTTTTCTATATATTTTGTATTCTCTTCTGGTTTATTAATAGGATTATAATGTTTTAATGGTAATCCATTACTTCCTAATCTAATAAATAAAATATCAACAGAAATACCATCAGTTCTAATCATATAATTAAACTCATAATTATTCTTTTTGAAAATTTTACTATCTAACTTTAAAACCCTATTCCATAATTTAAATTGATTATTCTCTTTTTTATAATTTTTAAAGTGTGTTGTCGTGCTTTCATCACCTAAAAAATTACTAATTAAAGCACATGTATCAATGCATATATTTTTAGGAATAATATTACTTCTTAATGGTAATATATTAAATAGTTTAATTTGTTTAACCTTATCACTATTAGTAATATCTTCTAATAGTATATCATTAAGTTTTTCAAGTTGAATATTTATATAGATAAATGACTTTAAATAATCTTTTGTATTAGAATGTAGGTCATAATAAATGCTATTTTTATCAAATGAAGGTTTATTAGGAACAATATGTATCTTTTGTTCTTTTATCCAACTATGATATTTTTCATCTGCTTTTAGATCATTTGTTAGTGATACAAGGTCATCTTTTACTTTTTTAAATTCATTTGTTAATGATTTATACCTTTCTTTTCTTGCTTCTTTATCTTTTATCTTTTTAATCTCATCTTTTTGCTCTTGTAAATTAAAGGAATGATTAACGAATTGATTAAGATGTGTAATAAAATGTTCTTGTATGTTATTATTTATATTTTTCTCAATATCAATTGCTTCGTATGCTAATATATAACTTAATTTATCATAATAGATTATTTCATTATCATAAATGGTAGTTATATAGTGTTCATTATAAAACTTATAAAGGTTCTTTAACAAATCGCTATAATCTTTTTCAGGTGTTGCACCTCTATTATCTTTTCTTTTAGTAATAACTTTAAAGACATCACAGATAAAATTCTTATCAATTAAAGGGAACTCTAAATCATTTTCATATAGATAAATACAATATAATTTAATAAAATTACATGAATGAATAACAATCTTATTGGTTCTAATGACTAAATCATTAATGCTAGGTAAGACTGCTTTATCTTTAAGAACATTATTGATGTTATTTTTAATAGTTTTCATATAGTCAAACTTTTCAAGGTCATCTCCTTTATTGCTCTTCGTTTTAGACATTTACATTATCTATATATAGTATATACATTATCTTTAAATAGTTTTATACTGAATATTTAAAAATGATATAAGTAAATGTTGTCTATTGTTTAATATATGTCTAAAACAATAGACCTATTATTTGATAATATTTTTGAAGATGATTTACAACATATGCATCCAGCAGTAAAATGTGATTATTTTGGATTAAATAAAGGCGAACATATTAATACAATATACGGAATATATGTAAGTTTAATTAAAATAAAGGGTATTCCTAAAAACTTAATAGAAAATTGCTTCCTTACAAATAGATTAGACGAATTAATACATAAAAAGCATATTCATAATAAGTCAGGATATTATAAAATCTTTTGTGATAAAAATATAAAAATAGGTGCTACAGCATTTGACAATACTGATATTGATATATTAGAAATATTTGATGATAATCATTGTCCTTCGTGTAATATTGATGAATATAATACAATTAATAAAATATCAGATGCACCACCAGATTGTTCTAAATGTTTTAATAATATATGCATAAAGTGTTCTACATATTGTGATATTGAATGTAGTTTTATTTGTTATATGTGTGAAAATCCAACATTAGAAAAATCAATTAAAAATAAAATTAATGGATACAAAAGACAAGATAAGGAAAATTTTGGATTTGAAGGAAATATATTATTAAAAAATGTAAAAGAATTATTAAAAAAGCAACAATTTAAATGTTATGTATGTGATGATAATGTAATAACATCAGGATGGAAACCTAATTGTTTATATCAATTTACATTAGATCGTTTAAATAATTCTCTTCCACACAATAGAGATAATTGTTTAATATGTTGCTATTATTGTAATTGCAAAGATATAATGTTATTACTTACAGAAGATATTAATGATTTTGAAAATATAAAAAATAAAATATGTAAAAATAAATGTCATTGTAATAAGAGAATAATTACAAATACTAGAGATAATATATCTAAAGAAAAAATAGAAAAATTAAAATTAACTTAAACAGAGTTTTCCAACTTATTTTTTCTATTCATATAAGCATTATGTCGCCATTCTTTAAGTTTTATCTTCTTATTCTATATTTTTATTTTTAGCATAAAACTATTTAAATAAAAAATGATATAAACTTATATTAAATAAATAATTAATTATTTATTTAATATGGACATAAGATGCGAACCTAATGAATTATTAATTAATGATAAAAATATTATAAATTGTACAATATGTAATAATTTATTAATAAAAGAAATAAAAGAAGGTAGTTATTTAATTAATGATTGTAGTTATTGTCGTTATAGTGATAGACCTTTTGTAATGGGTTCGTCTTCATTATATAATCATTATCCAGAAGGTTGCACTTGTGAATATGGAAAAAAAGATTTTTTATATATAATTTGTAAAATATGTAAATTTCCAAAATGCAGTAAATGTGGAACTAAAATAAATAATTGTATTAGTGAATGTAATAATTGTAAAAAAATATTAGAAAAAAATAAATTTAATGATAAATGGAATATAAGTAATCCTATAGAAAAATTAAATATATATGGTATTATAAAATTAAAAAAATTAGCAAAAATAAAAAATTTAAAAGGATATTCAAAATGTAATAAAATTGAATTAATTGAAAAATTAAAATTATTAGTAAATGATAATGATTTTCCTATAAAATAGTTCAAATATTATTAACTCTGTTCCATCAACTTATTCTTCCTGTTCATATAAGCATTATGTCGCCATTCTTTTAGTTTTTCAGGGTTCTCTGTTTTCATTCTCTCCATATAGTTCTTTGCTTTTTCTTTAACCTTTTCACTATTTTTTTCATAATACCTTTTATTCCTTTCTGTATTGGTATATGATCTTAACTTCTCTTCTAATTCTATATTTTTTTTCTTTAATAATTCATTTTCAATCACTAAATTATTATACATATCAATATTAACTATATCAGTCATATTATATTATCATTATAATATAATACAATATACCTTTAAATAATTTTAGATAATGCAAGTTCCCATAGAAACATAAGAGTTAAGGAATTAATAAACAAGAATAATAAATTGATTTATTCAGTACCATATCAACATTATACAAATAGTATAGAAATGTTTTTTAGTCTTCTAAAATCTAAATTACAAAAGAAGCAAGGGTTATATTATGAAGACTTAAATAATAATATTAAAGAGGTTATAAAAACAATACCAGAAGACTATTATAAGAGAATATTAAATGGAACATATAATAGACAAACCAAATATATTAAGAAAAATAAGGTAAGAAAATACAAAAATTATAAAGACTAATATCGGCATTTTAAATGTCCAAAGGTGTAAGGATTAGTCATCTTCAATAAACTTTAGTTTCTTTTTATTATCTGTGTCATTACCATCATTATTGTTGTCGTTGCTTTCGTGTTCTATTTTTTCATTATCAATATAATAAGATACTTTGTATTTATTACTATTATAAAACTTCAATCTGGCTGCACCTTTGCGTTTAAATATAGAGAAATCATCAAGTATGTCAATACACAATGGAACATACTTACGTTTTTCGGGAACTTCGCGAAGAATACGGCCAATCGATTGTTGAATATCAGAAATAGGGCTTGCAAATATTATTGTATTTAAAGAAGGAACATTGAAACCTTCTGAAGCCAATTGATATGTTGCAAGAATTATTTGTTTTTCTGCTGATTTTGCAAGGTCATCTTGTTTCATACCTCCAACATAATATCCATAACTGCCTTTTGCTATATTAGTTTCAATAATAAATTTCTCAAAATCCTTTAATTGATTTCTGCGTTCACTTAAAATAAGAATACGTCTTTCTGGTTCTTCGTTCAAAATATTTATTAATATTGAAATTATATATTCAGTTCTTGGAATAAATGAGCAAATATTATTAATCATTCCCGCGCCATTCTCTCTCCCATTCCACATAAGTTTAACAGTTGAATAATCAATATGTGTTTCAAAATATTTATGAACTTGCACATTAACATCGCTGAATTCCTTATTTTTCAAAGTATATACAGATTTTCCTATATAGTATTCGAATACACGTCGCATTCCATCTTTCCTATTTAATGTTGCAGATAATCCAAGAATTACAGGATTATTTAAATTCCTGAATGCTTTGCAAAATACTTGTGCTCCGGTATGATGAACTTCGTCAATAATTACAAAACCAATATCATCAAAAATACTTGAATCATAGTCGCGCATTGCAAGAGATTGTAGAGATGCAATAATGAAATCTTTGCCTTCGACATCTACTTTACTTTGCTTAATTATTCCAATCTTCGCATCGGGCGCAAAGATATTAACAGTTTCTATAAATTGTTGATTTAGGAAATCTTTGTGACTTACAAATATAGTCTTCTTTTTTAATTGACATGCAATATATAAACTCATAATAGTTTTGCCGAATCCACAGGGAACAGATATAATACCTCCCATTTTAAGAGGGTCGCGCGCAGCTTTTAAAAAGTTTTCAATTGGTTCTTGTTGTGTGTCCCTAATATTACCTACAAACTTTATATCTATATCTTGGCCGCTTGTTAATTTACATAATGCAGGCAATCCATACTTTTGCAAACCATAATATCTTGGAATATAAATTCGTTTTTCATTCTCGCTATATAGATTAAAAGTAACTTCCTCTGCTGTTGAATTATTATTTTTAGATTTTGATGTTCCAATATCAAAATTTACTTTTGGCGTCATTGTTAAATCTTTTCTTATACTTTCAAGCTTGTATTCATCTAATTCCGATTTTAAAATTCCATAGCCGTTTTTAGATAGGATTGAAGAATACATTAATAGTAATAGTAATTATTAAATACATATATATATAAGTATCATTTTTTTATATGGATTATAGTAGTAGAAGATTAAAAAATTATTATGATTATTACTTCTTTAAGAGTTTTAGCATTAATATTATTATCTGTAATAATTATTATTAAAGAAATACCCTTTAAAAACCTTTTTAAGGATTTACTGATACAATTTTACATGGCTCTGACATGTATGATTATCTTATTACTTGTTGATAATATATTTGGATTTATATTATCTATATGTCTTTTGACACTCTATTTTAGAATATATACAAGCGAACTTATTATTAATAGTGATAGTGTTAAGGATAGTGGTAAGGGTAATTCAGTTGCAATTATTAATGATAAAACAGTGGTAGAAGCAGATGATAAGTGTATAATGAATATGAGTCATGTTCATAGTAAAAAAAATTCACTTAATGCATTCAATAATATAGGTAATATAAGTATAGGAGACAATTGTATGGTCCCTTATATTACAGAGGAGAACCTTCTTGCAGCACAATCCAATATTTTTAATCCGCTTGAATATAACAAAGAGGTGCATGGCGTTGAAAAGGGTGTATACAACGAAGATGTATATGGTTCTCAAGGATTAGATAATAAGAACATACATATTCGAGGATATGATTCTCAAAATACATTTTTAGGAACCTTATCATATGATTTAATATTATAACCAAATAATAAAATATAGATTATTATTAAGAGATTATCAAAAATGAAAGAACTATTTGTTTCAAATGAGGAAAATGACCTAATTGTGCAAAAAATATTTACAATATTAGGGTATTCCGTTTTAACATTAGTAGTTTATGGAACATTAATATGGGCATATTCATCAACCTATAGAAATCAATATCTATTTATATCAATATTCTCACTATTTGTGCTATTTTATGCAATAATTGTTGTATCAATAGTGGTAATTAATAAATCAAATTATGACCCTTTATCATATTTATTATTATTTGGTATAACAATATTTGCAATATTTACATCGGTTTTTGTTTGCATCTTTTTCATCCTCAAATATTTTAATATACTTTCAAGTTATGTAAATATCTTGTATCCTATGAATCATGTGAATCATATGAATACTGCTAATGTTGCTGCGAATGCTGCTGCTAATGCTGCCGCGAATGCTGCTACGAATGCTGCGAATGTTATGAATGCTAAAAATAACTATGATTATGCAAACATGGATTACAGAAGACATAGTTATTAAATATACTCAAAAAAATATAATATATATATAACTGAAAATAATGACGCGGATTTTATATATATATCAAAATTATTCAAATTATCTTGTAAATAATCAGGTAATTTTTCATAAACATTATTAATAATACCAGAATGATAGATTACTAATGATATTATGACTAATATTAAACTTTTTTTTGCGACTTCTGTATCTAAATATGCCGATATATTATCATATTTATTACCATTATTCCTTGAATAATAATTTGTATTTGGTGACGGAGGAATCATTGACGGGAACTGTTGCGACATATGTTGTTGCATATGTTGAGTATGTTGCGGTTGCTGCATTTGTTGCGATTTATTAGGTTGCTTTGAATTCATTAATTCGTCTTGGAACTCATTTAATACATCTTGTACGATAGGGTCATTAATATCATTATTTTCTATATTATTTTGTTGTGTTTTTAAAGGTAAGGTACTTATAGGTGTTGACATTATTATTGTTCTTTCTATTGATATATAATATATTCAATATAAATTATATTACGCGAATATATGATGTTTTGTAAATAAAAAATATAATATAATTAGAGAGGTTATATGAATAGTAGATTTACAATAACAGATAATTATTCTCCGCAAAAGATGAAAAAAAAAAAATTAACAATGAGAGAATTATTACTATTACAAAAAAATAAAAGGGATAAAACTAAAATATTGCATCTTGAAAAAAATAAAAGAGAAGAAACCAAAATATTGCATCTTGAAAAAAAGAAAAGAGGATTTACATTGGCTGAACTTTCACCTCAACCAGTAATGCGAAAGAAGATTAAAAACACTATACCTCGTAGACATGCGCGATTTACAATAAGTGATATTCCTTCTCCTCCTAAACAATCGAGTAACTCATCCTTATCATCTCCTAATATATCAGAATCTATCTCGCCGACCCCTTGCTGTTCTTGCCTAAGAATCATGAAAAAGGGAGATAAGACACCGGAACATTGTAACTGGTGTAAATTAAAATTTCACCTCCACAAGTGCATTACGAAGAACACCAAAGAACGGCGAAGAACAGAGAAACAAGAAATTAAAACTTTAATGCAAAAAATGAAACGCCAAACTATATAATATTAAGTAGATGAAAATATTTTTTCAAAAAAACCAGGGACACTAATGAGATTATCCGGTGTTTTATTAATATCATAGGGTTCTAATGGTTTATCTATAGAATTACACTTAACCGGATAAGATTTATACTTATAACACGTATTTTCTAAATTAAAAATATTTCCTTCAATATCTTGAATATCTGGCGCTGAATATAATACACAATTATCCTTGCATATACGCCTAAATAATAAAGCTAATGCGAGACCAAATAGAGCGCTCACTATAATTTGTCCGGTCTCATCATAAAATAATCTGTCTATTGTTACTCTTAACCCTGTAATAGGGGCTTGAGCAAGCTTCTTTTTATTCATTTATATTCTAATCTATAAAAATTTAAAAAAATAAATATTATTCAATAATACAAAATAATTATATTATAGGTTGTGCGATTGATGATTCAGTGCATTTAACTTCTTCTGCATTATATTTATAACATTGTCTATTATGATTCAAATACACTATTTTATTTGCATTATAAGGTGTAGGATATTTTATAACATTTCTTATAGGTGGTGATGATATATATACATAAAAAATCCCTAATAAAAATGCCACAAAAAAACTAATCCAGTTTATTTTAAATGTCTTATTTTTGTCCATAATATCTCCTATTTACACAGTTCGAAAAGAAAATTATTAATCATTCAAAAATATGAATCAATAAATACTCATATTATGGCTTATAATTAACATCTTTGATACATCTATTTGTTTTAGGATTTAGAACTTTGCCTAGAGGACAATCTTTCTCCTTCTTAACAACCTTCTTATCATCCTTCTTTACAACTTTCTTATCATCCTTCTTATCATCCTTCTTATCATCCTTCTTAACAACCTTCTTAACAACCTTATCATCTTCATCCTTCTTGACTACTTTTTTTGCTTTGTCAGTTACACATCGATTTGTTATAGGATTTAGAACTTTACCATCCTTACATACTTTGACCTTCTTATCATCTTTCGGAGCGACAACTCTAACTTTTTCTTCCAAGTTAATATGTTCATATGTATATATATCTGGAATATGAGAATAATCTGTATTTTTATAATTTAAGTAACCATATAATGCATCAAGGGTTTTCGACTCTCTATATATGTTATATAAGTCTTTTTTTTTTTCTAAAAAAATCATATAATTATAATTATTTCTATCCCTTGCGAACTTATAATTATCTTCAAACCTTATTTTTTTTTGTAAAATTATATTATTTTCATCCTCTTTCTTTTTGAAATATTCACTTATTTTATTTTTCAATTCATTCAATTTTAAAGAATTAGCATTATTAAAAGGGTCTTTTGCATTCTTTCTATCAGTTTCTTTATCGTATATATTAATATTTAGAAAGCTTTTTTCAATATCTTTTAATATATCCATTTACTATAATATTAAGGATAAAAATAAAATATTAACGCGGATACAAGAAAATGTCTTCAAACATACTCTTATAAAATATTTGCAAACTTTCTTCCGGCTTTAATTGTTCCTCATAAGTACTACGAGGTATATATTTAATAATAACCTTGTCTTTCTTACATACTGATTTATTACTATAATATCCTTGAATAATTAGTATAGACCCTATAAATAGTAAAAATATTGCTATTGCTTTCATTTCTTAATATTAAGAAATAAGAAAAATATAAGATTTAATTATATTATTGAATACCGAGTTTTTGTGAGCTCCAACCATCAATTTGTTCAATACTCTTTTTTACTTCGGACATTTCAATCTCTTCAGGCTCTGTTGAAGATGCAGCATCAGCTACAGCATCAGCTACAGCATCAGCTACAGCATCAGCATCAGTAACTACGACAGCATCAACCGGTGTATCCGTTTCTGTGTGTGTAATAGGTTCATCAACAATTGTAATATCGTTGCCTGCTGCAGGAGTATTATTTGAAAATAGTGCACTTTTTCTATTCTCAAAAACAACATCTTTGTCATTCATATTTTTCTTGTACTCTTTCATAAGAGTATTTAATTGAGTTTCCGCATATTCTTGATTATCTAAACATTCGGGGTTAGGAGACCAAGGACACCAACAACCTACCTGTGCAATATATATATTAAACTTATTATCAATCTTTTTAATAAACTCGCAGCGATTTTTTGCTTCTTCAATTGTATCAAATACTCCTCTTACTTTAATTCCTCTGATGGATGTAACAAAATTATTATCACGATGATATGATGATTCAAGCTCATTATTGTTAATAGATTTATAAAACCCATATTGCTCGCTCATATCTTTAGGATTGAATATATACGAATTATTCTCTTTCATCGAATCCACAAAATCTTTTGAATCGCTATATTTTGCGGAAATACCATCTAGTAGAGCAGTCATATCATCGCTAAACTTTGTAATGAATTTGCTGAACATATATGCTTCCTTATTAACCAAAACATCTTCAGGACTTAAAAAAGACAATAGGGCAAAGTTTTGTGTTCTAATCGGTTTATCTTCATCCAGATAATCTACCTCTTTCACACTTGTTAATTTTACACTTTCTACTTCCACTTCTACTTCTGCTGACATTTAAATATCTTTCTAATAATATAATATATTATTAATCTTATATATTTTTTAATTTATAAGATTAACATAATAACCTTCATATGCAAAAAATATTTTGTATTATTATAATAGTATTATAATAGTATATAATGGAATATTCTGTTGATTTTTGGGATGTTGTAATAAGACTTCTTAAATATGCTTTCGAAGGTCTAATCGTTGCATTTGTTGCACTTATATTACCTAATAATAAATTAGATTGGAGTGAAATATGGATGCTTGCATTAACAGCAGCATGCACATTCTCTGTTCTTGATTTACTATCACCTACTGTTTCATCTGGCGCAAGACAAGGCGTTGGGTTAGGTGCTGGTTTTAGAATGGTTGGGTTCCCTAATGGGTTTTAATGTTAAATTGAAATTATAAAATTACAATGAAGGTATTATTTCATAATTAAGTTCGCCACATATTTTTTTCCATATCTGGTCTTGAACGTATAGTTTTTCGCGACTTTTCAATAGTGGGAAATATTTAAGATATTCATTTAAACCTAATATTTGAAAAAATTTATACAAAACATAACTATACGATAAAAAGTTTTTCCTGTCTTTCGGGCAATGTTTTAAAAATGGCGCTTGAATATTTCTAAACATATTGCATAATTTATCTTCGAGTTCTTGACTGAATTGCGGCGTAGGTATACCATTAATTCTATTAATAATATAATTTATATGCTCGTAATATTTATTTATGCGGAGACGTTTAAGAATATCCCGCATTTTATTATACGTAATCGTTTTAGTATCTAAAATTTTTTCTTTTTTTATTTCTGTAAGAATTTTTTCAAATATTTCATCAGGAATATCTGTGCTTTCTTTGCCTTGAACTTGGTTGCACCATTCTCTAAAATGATTAATACGTTTATAACTAAAATGTGACGTATCCTTCGTATTTTGCTTTAATATAGGCCTATTCTGTTCGACAAGAAGTAATTCTTGGTACCCGCAAATATTACAAATAATTATTGCATCATGTTGTAAACAGGTCATTAGATTCTTACAATTTTTACATATTTCGATGTCTTCATCTTCAACATTTCTAACATATTTCTTATTTATTATAGACATGTATTTATCAACAAGAGAACTTTTATCAATGAATGTATCCTTAATATATGCATTATTAGGTGCATTATTAGGTGCATTATTAGGTGCATTATTCGGTGCATTATTATGATCATTATTTGGTGCATTATTTGGTGCATTATTAGGTGCATTATTAGGTGCATTATTATGAGCATTATTCGGTGTATTCGTTTCTATATTTAAATTATTAAGCGCATCTAGAACATTAATTGTTGTTGCAGATACGGATGAACGTTTTTTCTTCGAATCATTTTTATATATCTTTGGTTGCCTGCTTAATAATTCACTTGAAGAAATACATACACCATTGGATATAGATGCATGAGTGTTACTTATATTTGATTGCTTTTCAACTGTATCGTAATATTGAAATAATATATAACTTGTATTTTTATAATATTCTACCTCATTATATGTTTCTAACTCTTTAATATTATTTTTAAGCTCAATAATTTTCTCTCTTATAATAATATTGCTACTCCATAGATTATTTATATACTCCTTATCTTGTATATTTTTTAATATTTCAATATTCTCCATAATAAGGTTTGATTGAACTTCAAAGTCGCCCAATAATATTTTGTAGTTTTCTTTGTCTTTGTTTGTAATCTCAAATTTCTTTATAATATTATTATGCATTGCATCTAATGTAAAAACCTCATTGTTGTCAGATATATATTTTTTTTTTGATGATTTTTCTTTGAACATCTTTATAATAGAATTATTAATATTAATTTTTATATAATAAATATATTAACACATACATTTAATTCATATTTTTTTCTCCTCTAATAGTATAAAGAATATAGCGTAAATGGGTGGTGGTCTTCTTCAATTAGTAGCTTATGGAGCACAGGATGTTTATTTAACTGGTAATCCTCAAATTACCTTCTTCAAGGTTGTATATCGTCGTCATACTAATTTTGCGATTGAAGCTATTCAACAAACATTTAACGGAACTGTAGGTTATGGACAAACTGTAAATTGTCAAATATCTCGTAACGGTGATTTAATTAACCGCGTATATCTCCAAGTAACATTACCTAAAATTACTGGTATTACGGCACCTGACTCTGGAACTCGATATGTCAATTACGTAGGTCTTCGTCTAATTAAATCAGTTGTTATTGAAATCGGCGGACAACAAATAGATAAACATTATTCTGATTGGTTATATATTTGGAACGAGCTTTCTTTACCCCTAGGAAAGCGATATGGTTATGATACTATGGTTGGTGCTGACAAAGATGTAACTTCGTTTAATGATACTACCCTCTATATACCTCTTGAATTCTGGTTTTGTCGCAACGTTGGCCTCGCTTTACCATTAATCGCACTCCAATATCACGAAGTTAAAATTAAGATAGATTTCGAAACACACAATAATTGTCTCATGAATTTACTTGCAACAGGTGATACTGCTGAAACATATACAGGTGCTATTAATTCAACACTTACTGAAATGGCATTATGGGTTGATTATATATTCCTTGATACTGATGAACGTCGCCGATTCGCTCAACTATCGCACGAATATTTAATTGAACAACTTCAATTCACAGGCACTGAAGCACTTAATAATGGTGCAACAAATCGCGTTAAACTAAACTTTAATCATCCTTGCAAAGAATTAGTATGGGTCGCAAAGCCCCAGTTTCGCAAGAAATCGCATTGGTATAATTACACTGATACTGACCTTGTTGATTTCACCTCCACAAATATCGGGTTTAATTATCCTATCGGGCCCTTCCATCAATCCAGTAATTATATTAGTGGATTTAGTGCAAGTAATTATATGACTGGTCAGAATTTCAGTTCAAATGTTGGCAATACTACTAATACTAATATTTCAACACCATTTTTAGATACTATCTTACAATTAAATGGTAATGACCGCTTCAGTGTTCGCGACGGCACATATTTTTCATATGTTCAACCTTACCAACATCATACAAATATACCAAGCAATCCTGGTATTAATGTATATTCATTCGCACTTAAACCTGAAGATCATCAACCCAGTGGAACTTTAAATATGTCTCGTATTGATACAGCCACACTTATGCTTACAGTAAAAGATGTTAAAAATGCGGCAAATGCTTCTGTAACATTTGATGGTATTAATATATATGCCGTTAATTATAATGTGCTTCGTATATTATCAGGCATGGGTGGTTTAGCCTATTCCAATTAATAATTCATTACTAATTCATTACTAATTCATTACTAATTCATTACTAATTCATTACTAATTCATTACTAATTCATTAATGAATTATTACTTAATCATTAATGAATTATTTTTGTTAAATATACAATGT
>Ga0209596_1001904_pt1 | contig 17517 bp, 6 predicted proteins | sample M_130807_MF_Meta_FD_187314 | JGI IMG/M metagenome (GOLD analysis project Ga0209596, IMG submission 187314) | Freshwater microbial communities from Lake Montjoie, Canada to study carbon cycling - M_130807_MF_MetaG (SPAdes) (version 2) | ecosystem: Environmental > Aquatic > Freshwater > Lake...
AAAAGATAAGAAAAGTTAATTTTAATTGATTCATAAAATTTTAAATAAAAATAAAGAAATTCTTGGTAAATAAAAATTATTTAAAAATCATTATGAAACCATATTATATCATTAATGCTATTTAAAAGGGATTAATTATTGCGAAAGGAAGCATTTACTAATAAAAAATAATTCTCAAGTAAGTTTATCATGATAATCTTTTTTGAGAAAAATTTATGTTAAAAAATTATTAAATCCAAGGTCTGTCATATTCTGGAGCGCTTTCAGAGAGAGGCGAAGAAGGGATATCCGCATAAATTTCACCATTCATTTTAATAACAACTCGATCAGTGTCGGTTACTTTTCCAATTACTGCAAAATCCAAATCCCATTTATCAAAAATTTTTTTAGCAAAATCTTCTCTTTCGGGTTTTATAATCATCAACATTCTTTCTTGGCTTTCGGAAAGCATGATTTCGTAGGGAGTCATGTTTTTTTCACGCTGAGGAACTTTTTCAAGTTCAAGTTCGATGCCAGTTCCGCCCTTCCCCGACATTTCAAAGGAAGATGAGGTCAAGCCCGCTGCGCCCATATCTTGAATCGATAAAATGCAATCACTTTGCATTAATTCAAGGCAGGCTTCGAGAAGTAATTTTTCAGCGAAAGGGTCGCCAACTTGAACCGTCGGACGCTTATCTTCGTCGCCTTCTTTGAATTCGTCGGAAGCCATTACTGCGCCATTAATGCCATCGCGACCAGTTTTTGAGCCAACATAAACTACACTGGCGCCAACTTGCGAAGCCGCAGAGTAAAAAATTTTATTTTGATCAGCCAAGCCGACCGTCATGGCGTTAACAATAATATTGCCATTATAGCTTTTATCAAAAGTTACTTCGCCACCAACGGTTGGAACGCCTACGCAATTGCCGTATCCGCCAATTCCTGAAACAACGCCATTAACGAGTTGTTTAGTTTTTGGGTGAGAAATATCGCCAAATCTTAGAGCGTTTAAATTAGCAATCGGTCGCGCGCCCATCGTGAAAACATCGCGCATAATTCCGCCAACTCCTGTTGCCGCGCCTTGATAAGGCTCGATAAAAGAAGGATGATTATGACTTTCCATTTTGAAAATTACAGCTTGACCGTCGCCAATATCGATGACACCAGCATTTTCACCCGGCCCACAAATAACCCAAGGAGCTTTGGTGTGCATGGTTTTAAGCCATTTTTTAGTTGATTTGTAAGAACAATGTTCGCTCCACATTGCTGAAAAAATTCCAAGTTCGGTAATAGTTGGTGTGCGACCAAGAATCTCAAGAACTTTAGAATATTCTTCCGCAGTTAAATTGTGATCTTTAATTAATTTTTCAGTAATTTCGATATTTTTCATTTTTGATAAAAATTCTTTGATATAAAGATAAAAATCTGCGAGCAAATCTATTTTAAAAAAATCGAAATAACAAGAAAAACTTTTTAAAAAAACCGACAAAAAAATTAGTAAAATAAAACAAAAAACTTGCTTGTCTTATAGAAAAAAAAGGTTAAAATTTAATAGTTATTTTTAAATTCATAAATTAGTTATTTTAATGAATAAATTTATCGTTTACGGCCTTGGAATTTCAGGGATTTCGACCGCTAAAGCACTTGCCCAAAAAAACTTTGATGTCACTGCAACCGATGATAACCAAGCAGTAATAAATCAAGATGCTCAAAAATACCCAGAAATAAATTTTAAAAATTGCGCTGAAATTTCTTTTGATAAAAACACTAAAATCTCATTTGCTCCTGGAATCCCCCTGCACTTCCCAAAGCCCCATAAAATCCTTGAAATTTGTCAAAAAACTCAAGCGCAATTGGCGTGCGATATTGAAATTTTTTACGAACTAAATCACTTAAATAATAATTTTATTGGCATTACCGGAACCAATGGAAAATCAACCACGACGGCCTTAACCGGCTTCATTTTTGAAAATCTTAAAATACCTTCTAAGATTGGTGGAAACATTGGCATTGCTTGCTTTGACTTGCCTCAAAATCAAAAGAATTTTAATTACATTTTAGAAGTTTCTTCGTATCAACTTGATTTAATAACCCTCGCGCACTTTAACATCGCGTGCCTTTTAAATATTACGCCAGATCACATTGATCGCCACGGCTCTTTTGAAGGATATATAAATTCTAAAAAAAGAATTTTCTTGAATCAGAATTCTCAAGATTTTGCAATTATCGACACTGATAATCCAAACTCTGCAAAAGTTTTTGAAGATTTAAAAAATAACCAAAATTTTCAAGCTAATTTAATTGAAATTTCGACTTCAAAAATTCCACAAAATGGCGTTGCTTTCATTGAAAATCAAGTTTTTATAAATCTTAAAAATGAAAAATTTGAGTTTACAATTAATCCAATTTTAAAAGGTAAGCATAATCATCAAAACATTGCTTTTGCTATTGCAATTACTTGTTGCCACTTCATTAAGGAAGCGCAATTTAATCAACAAAAAATTCAACAAGTTATTAAAATTATTGAAGAATTTAAAGGCTTGAAGCATCGCATGCAATTGGTTGCAACAATTGATGGAATTAGCTTTATTAACGATAGCAAGGCGACTAACGCCGAATCAACTGAAAACGCTTTAAAATCATATAAAAATATTTTTTGGATTTTAGGTGGCAAGGCCAAAGAAGGCGGAATTGAAAGCTTAAAACCCTATTTTTCAAAAGTTGAAAAAGCTTATTTAATTGGCGAAGCTTCCGATGAATTTGCTGAAATTTTGGCACAAAATTTTGTAAATTATGAAAAATGCCAAACGCTTAAAAACGCTTTCGATAAAGCTTTGATTGATGTAAAATCATCAAAATTAATTGAAAAAAATATTATTCTTTCACCTGCTTGCGCTTCATTTGATCAATGGAAAAATTTTGAAGAGCGCGGTGATTTTTTTTGTAAATTAGTAAATGATATTTAAAAAAATTTATACATTTTTAAACGATTACTTCAATGGAAAAAAAATCTCCAAAGTCTTTTCTACGCTTATTTTTACCCTAATTTTTTCGAGCATTTTATTTTGTTCAGCATATCTAGGCAAGGTTTCTGCCCAGACTACGAGTCAAGATAAAATAAATATGCAAACTCCGCCAACGGTGGTTTATAGAGGTAGCGGATGGGGCAATGAGTTTCATATTTTATATGTAAAAGCAGGTCTTCTAGAGGATAATGTAATATATACTTCATATTTGCCACCAAAAGATACTTACAATAATAGCGTCGATACCGAACACACCCTTGGTCCTTGTGGTAATATGGGTCAGAGTGGTCTCCAAACGATCGGTAGATATTGCATGATTAAAATCCCATATGATTGCGAAACTAGGGCTACGGGAGTAGCAGACGAAGGCGTAAAGTGCCTTTATTATTCAAGAGTATTTAGGAACGCCTTAGTGCCCACCGGAAAAAAACTTGATCCAATAGAATGCGAAAATGGATTGGTAGATAAAAAAACTTGTTTATCAACACAAAAGGATAGGTTTTTTTGCCACAATATCGCTAATCCAATACTCGGAATTAATTGCAAACTTGCGCCATGTAACTTAATTCCAAATCAAGAATATCGTAGACCCGGAGTTAATTGTTTGGCGGATTGTAATAGTACTTCTAATAAACATATCTCTGAACCAAGATTCTTTATGGAAGGTTTTAATTGTTTGTCATCTTGCACAACCTCAGCAGAAACAACAAAAATAATCGGACAAAATTGCGTTCTGGAGTTCAATAATTATGTAATGCCATTATGCCAAAATCACCCTGACGGAACTACAAAGCATTTTAATAAAACCACCGATAAAGATGATCGAAGGGTGAGTTGTTTAGACGTCGAGGATTTGCCTATTTGTGATAATCTTCAAAATTGCGTTAAGGTATGTAATGAAGTAACTAATCCTCTTCATAACAAAAATTGTGTTAATTTTAATCTTGCTTCTGCGGAACAATATGGCGGATATAAAAAAAAGCCATGTCACAGCTATAGCGATCGTACATCTTTAGAAAATAATTTAACATTACCAGCTAATTTGAGGTGTGATAAAATCGAGTGTCATAAATTATCCGATATAGAATTGAGAAACTCTATAAATATTTTTCAAGATAGTGGGAAATCAACTGCAGATTATTGTGTTCCCACAGTATATACAAACTTTAGTCATGCGCAATTCGTTGCAATAAGTAATTCTCAAAACCCATATCTTAGGGATTATCTTTTAGATTCTAAGCCTTGCTATTCCAAAGGCGACACCGAAGAAATAGAAACCATTCTTAGTACTACTTTTTATGGTAGTGGCGATTCTAAGATTAAATATTTAGAAACTCATGCAATGGGAAAATTGACTGCTCGGGTAATTGAAAAGCTTGAGGATAAGGATGTTATTTATTACGATACTAGTTTATTATGTCCCCTAACTAGTGCTTCTCAGAGGATTGAGTGCGCTGAATATAGGAATAATCCCACTACAGCTCCTTATGATTGCAATTCTGCATCATATTGTCTAGATTGCGCGTCACCACCACAAATTTGTGGTCGAGATACCGATAAATATTGTTATAAAAATAACATAAATTGTAATAAAACGGCTAATAAAATTTATCCAATATGCACTGTGATGAAGAGTGTGGAGAAAAAGACCAACAACAATGAAGACGAATATGTTTCTTGGTTTTTTAGACCAAATGTGCCAATGGATGCTATAAAAGAGCGAAGTGTTGTAGGTGTAACGGATAAGTATTTAGTCAATATGCAGGGTTTCCCAATAACTGAAAGTCTCACTAGGGGTGGTAGCAGTGCCAATGGTGATATATTCATGGATCATAGTAACATGAATTCACATGGATATGGTGAATATTGGGGCGGCACCTTCTTTGCTTCTCGAGAAATAACTCCGCCATCTGTAGGTACGAATCTTGGAATCCCAGGCGTTGGATCTGGTTATCTTTGTGGAATGAAAAATAATTTTCGTGGAATTCCAAGTGATGAGGTTGGCTATTTTAAAGGTGAAGTTAAAACCACTTATGAAGATGATGATAAAGTTTCGCACGAAGTAGAGGTTTGTCTAAGATATGCTAGCGGAAGCGCTCCAGAAACAAGTTGCGGACATAGAAGTTGTAAAACTCTTTGTTTTTTCGGAATTTGTACAAAATTATGCGGAATTGATGTTTGTAAATCTCTAAAAATAAAAGAAGGTTCTAATCAAAATTGTCAATCAAATGTTTATAATTTTGAAAACTGGAATAGGAATGATGAATGTATTAAAACATACGAAACAGGTCTTGATAGGGTTAGCGAACTTACAAGAGTTAGAATTTATAAGCCCCAAAATTCTTCTAATTATATTTGTGCGGTTCTTGAATTTTATGGAATAACAACTCGGAATTTGCCAAAGGTATTTTTTGATGGAAGTGAATATTTTGAAGTTCCAGATCCGAATCCAGACCCAAATCCAGATCCAAATGCTAGAACTAAACCAAAAATAATGTGTGTTAGTGGTGAAAATTATGTAGAGGGCATTGGTTGTTCTGGAGGTGTTGATTCAAATAGTGACGATATGGAAACAAATCGTTGGAGAACTTCCAAAATAATTAAATACATTAAGAGTCCGAAATGGAGAGATGCTAATAATAGGGATAGGGAAGCAGATGTTAATTATATTGATTCATATGGTGTTGGCCCATTGTTGCGCTCTAATCATATAGATTTCAAAACCAAAAAACAAGTTAATCAATCTATTGGTAGGGTTAAATTTAATGTTAAAAGATACTTTGAAACTTCTGATTGTATTCAACATCAACAAAGAATTGCGGCGCCATCTTTCCCTTCTATCGCCACTCTACGAAATGCCGAAAGGCTTTTCGTACCATCGGTTGAAATTGTGAATAAATGTAGAATTGCGACATCGGGAACCAATTGCGAGACCGTAGATGAAACTGATTTCTTTAAACCAGCTATTACAATTGAATACGGCAAAAGAATGGGTTCTAGCTCAATCCTCTCGGCTGACTTAAATAATCTAAATACTAACTACAAAATTATTAAAATTGAGAATGCTTCATTAAATAAAAGTGCAGATTATTTAATAAAAGCTGCTAATACTGGAATTTCAGGAGTAGAGCTTTCTCCTCAGACAGTTTTTATAAAAAAAGAATCCGCTGGTTTTCAGCCTAAATTATGTTTATATAAAAAAATTTTTTCAGCGACGGACCCAACAATATTTAAAGAACAAATTATAGAATGCGTAAATAGAAAAAAACCAACTAGAGCTTCGATTAGCACTTCTCCATCGCCAGCTCATACCATTCGTAGTTTTCAAGTTGGTTTTTTAGGAGATGAAGGAGATTGGCACTCCTCAATTACTGGCCTGACAACGCAAGAATTTATTTTTGATGATATGTCGCAGAAAATCAACAGCAATGAATATTTAAAAAAATGTTCAGAGATTACTAGTCAAGGATCTCCAATTTGTATTGAAAGAGATAAGTGCACGCTTCTTAATAATGAATGCGTTGAAAATGAGAAATCGTTAATTATAGAAAAAAACAGGGATACTCTGAATTTAGGAGTTATTCAGCAAAAAGAACTTGTGAGTTATTATTGTAAAAATGAATTGCTCGTAGAATGTAATTTGAGAAAAGGTTATGCACTTACCGCAGAAAATCAAACCTTAAACACTTCAGTTGAAGTGGGTAAAGGATTTAACGCTCCTGCAGACGATAATTATCATGGTTGGTTTAATGAATTTTGTATTGTGAGTGGAATAAAAAAATTAGATGATTCAAGTGAAAAAATATATGTTGAAAGAAATGTTACTATAAATGAACAACTTGGAAGTTGTACAAGAGATGCAAATTGTTCAACTTGCAATGATATTCGTTGCTTAAGAACTAGTTGTTGTAAAATAGTACGGAGCATTGCTCCATTGAGTAGCTTAGCAACTCCGCACGAACTTGGTTTATGCCAATCTATAACAAATTATTTGAAATCCTGCCCCGCAATTTCATATGGAAGAAATGTCGACATAAGTGATCCATTCTTTATTGGAGAAAGCTTTTTAATTAATCCTGACCCTTCTCATACTAGGAGACAAGCTTCAATATTTTTACAAGGTGCTTTAAGAAGCAATACTAATAACGCAGAATTTGAGGTGGCATATGAAGGCACTTCTAATTTAAAGGGAAAATGCGTTGGTTTCTATAAAAATATAATTAATGAATATTTTCCAACTGCCGATTGCGTTTCAAATGGCGTTTGGCAAAATTTTTCAAATTCTTGTAAAATGTATGCTTGCCCTGCTAAAAAATTGCCAACTTCAAATCCTGGCGCTAATTCATTTGGTAAATATCCCTCAAATTACGACTCAACAGATTCGCCATTAGGTTCCTTACGAGGGAAGAGTGAAGGATATGCAAATTGGAATTCGCTTCAAAAAACTACGATTCAAAAAGAGCTAGCTAATGCGACCACAGAAAGTTCATGTATTGTTGGATATGCGAAAAAAAATGCCACTAACGGCTTTAATGCAGTGTCCTTAATCGACACTTCTGATTCAACAATGCTTAGTGCACTTAATACTTATAAATTAACAGTAACTAATAATTACAACCCATCATCAATTGACAAAATTAAGGCGATTAATTCATTGTTCGGTAAATATAAAGGATTTACTGGAGGAATTTCTCCGACTAGAAATTGTAATCAACTCGGAGAATGGGAAGATGTAATAAATCCTTGCGAGAGAATAACCTGCCCTGCTATTCGCTTTGATAATCCAGCTGAAGCCGGCGCATTTGATATGAATGATTATCCTTTGGATGTTACATCAACACGTATTTCCAACCCACAAACTCCAAAGACAATATCAGAAATGCCAATTAAAGTAAAATTTAAGGTACCCACTAATTTATCTGCTCCAGTTTATCTGAGTTCTGCCCCCCCCTCTCATTGGGCTGTAAATACTTTTGTGATTAAGAATCGATTGCCATTAGAAACAAACGCCTCTTTAATGCAAAATAAAATTTATGTCGCAGAACTTATTACGCCAACAAATCCAGGAGAAGGCAAATATTGGAGATTGCTTAACAATGACAATGACAATGTTTTAAAATTTTTGTGGGAAAAATCCGGAGGAGCTTATTTTCCAGTGGGATATGCTTTGCGAAGTGATAGTGATTATGCCACAAGTGATGATGGGGATCGACACAAAGTTACTGGAACATGTAACGCTGCGATGGATTATAAACCTCTTGGAAATCTTAATCCTCAGCTTATTTGTAGTTCATTGGGCAATTGGAGGAGTCTTATTAATCCCTGCATTTCTGATTGCAGAGCGGTTTCAAATTCTGTTGTTGCAGAAAGTCCCACTCACGGATATTCCCTGTGGAGGGCATCAAATGCTCAGGTGGGTAAATCGGTAGTTGAATCATCAACGGGTTGTTCCGGCAGTTATTTTAAATATCCTTATCCGCCGTTATTTGACAATGAAGGAAATAAAAAAGATTTTGGATATTTAGCGGTCGGAGCTAGTGGTGATACGGAATTTACGACATCGGATAGTTATGATGCGATAGCCGATGCAAGCGATGGAGTAACTTTTGTTGCAACAGCTGGAGTTGGTGAAAATTTATCTCCCTCCGAAAACAATGATGATGGTACTTATTATAATCTTAAAATAAGAACCTCGAATCCTCAATCTAAATCTGCGGGCATTGATACCTCTCAAGGAGATAAACAAACTTTATTTTATTTGTTTGATACTAGCGCTTTAGTTACTATGAATGCGGGAAGTCAAAATGTGTGGTCAAAAATTAATTTTTCAAGTTTTGGAGCTCCAGAATATTTTTCAAAAGAAAATCTTGCAGAAAATCCAGCTTGTCGTTCGCCTTATTCTAAATTAATTTTTGCTAACAAATGTATCGGAAAGACTACTTGCTCCATAAGATTATCTGATTTTACAAGTTACGATCCCAGTACTGTAAGTCCTCTGCCTCCTTCCAATACTTGCACAATAACAAAAAATGGCAATGGATTAAATGGACAACAAAATAACGATGCTGTTGTTGATAGCTTTGGTGGTGGTGGCGGCGGCGGTGGTGGCAATACTCCAGGTATTGGAGGCTCTCCAACGAGTTCAATAAATATAAATGGTACTTCGGGAAGTTCATTTTATGATGCGTCTTTTCATTTGAAAGCGCCGACTTTATCAGATTCCTTAAATAAAGGCCTTAAAGTTAATTTAAAAGTAGCTGATACCGGAGACACATTATTCAAAGGCAAAAATGGTTTGGTTAAAATTATTGAATCACTGGATGAAACTTTTACAGTTAGTAGTGTACCTAGAGTTTATTCTACGAAAGGAGTATATGATCACTTAGTTGCAGCGGGTCAACCGGGTGTAGATGTCTATATTAAATATGAAATGAGTGGCGCGGGTGGCGGTGGCGGTGGCCAAGGTTTAACGCAAGGAACTGACGGCGCAAGTGGTTCTAAAATGACAGGGGGAGTTTTCAAAGTTAAAAGCGGAGATACTTTAAAAATTTATGTTGGTGGCGGTGGCGATGCTGGAAATACTAAATGTGCTCCGACACCTGCAGTTGGATCATTTCTAGATCCTAATATAATTCAACCAGCTATTGAAATTATTGAGCCCGCAAAAAAAACTAATTTTGCAATTAAAATTCTAGAAAATAATAACCTAAATTCATATCAAATAATTGCTCAAAACACTAAAATATTAGACCATAATTCGACTATAAAAAGTTCACTCGCTAAAATATTTAGCAAAATTAGCGATATTTTTATTTCAGAGGGGTATGCGGAAGTTTTAACATTTGGTAATGATGCTCATAGTAATTGGAATGAAACTCAGGGCTTTGGATCGAATTCGGGTAATATTTATTATAAATGTGATCATGCGAAAGTGCTAGATCATTTTATTCAATCTGACGGAAAAATATACATCGGAGTTAGGGGATTTGATCATGGCAGTTATAGTGTTTATCATCATGATTATGTTTCCAGTTTATCAAAAAAGGATGGATTATTGATTAAATTTCTAAAAGGAATTAGTTCGATATTTTTATCAAACGCTTATGCGCAAGTAACCGTATATCATGGTGAACATTATACTGGCAACTCGCAATCATTTTATGTTGGGGATGTTGCCCTCCCTACTACTTATATAAGTAGGGATTCAATAAGCTCCTTCATAATACCTAGTGGATATGTACTAACGGTTTATTATTCGAGAGCTAGCTCTATTGACAAAAAATTATCTTTACCTGCGGGTGGTTATCAAACAATATCAGGACATACTTTCGAAAAGTGTGGGGATTGTTTAAAAAATGGAAGTATTAATGATAATATTTACGATTTGTCAATCACATGTGCTACGGGATATAGAAATGTAAATAACGCTTGTGTTCCAATCACTTGTTCCGTTCCAGCCGCCAACACAAAAATCGATGAAACTACGGTAAATTATGCTCCTTTGGCAACTGCCTTAACTTGTAAAGATGGATATTATCCTAGCGCACTAGCTCCAACTTATACTTGCACAGAAAGTGGTGCAAGCGTTTCGGGATCTTGCACCGCAATCACTTGCACAGTCTTAGCACAACCTGGATATATTGAAAGAATTCAATCAGGTGAAGGTTCTTTTAATTGCGACGCAGGTTATGTCGGAACCATTAGATACACTTGCACGAGCGCTAATACCGCATCAATTAAAGGAGCTTCAACAGTTACAGGCTCTTGCACTAAAATACAATGTACTAGCTCAACTGCCTATAATGGCTTACCAGTTAGTTTATTAACCAATATAGATTATAGTGCTTCATCTACATCAATTACATGTTTAGGCACTGGTTATACAACTGCTACTTATACTTGCACGGGCGCAACCAATCCGGGAACTTTTGCCTTAACATCTCCTTGTGGCTGTGCTCCAGGATATACTAAAAGTACTCCAGCAGGTGTTTGCACCGCAATTGCTTGTACAGTCCCAGCAGGAACTGGATATGCTGCACAACCTTATAGATCAGCTACTGGGCAATTTGATTGTGGTGAAGGATATTACGGAATAATTAAGTACACTTGCACGGGCGCAACAACTGCAACAATAGATCCACTAACATTTTGCACCCGAATAAAATGTAATTTACCTGCTGAAGCAAATTCAAATTTAGTTCCCGTGGTAAATAGTAACCCTCCATATAGAGAAGTAGATTATGCACCCCTTAGTGCCCCTAGAACATATAGTTGTGGTAGTGGTTATAGAAGAGTATTTAGTTCCTCGGGTCCTACGCAGATAGATCCAACTTATACATGCATTGCAAATGGTCAAAAAACAAATCCTTCAACCGTTGCTGTTCAAAATGCTTGCGTTGCAATAACTTGCGTTGATTTTGGTGGTACTACTTATAATTTTAATAATGGTGCAGATCAATCATTTAACTGTTTAACCAGTAATGGTTTTTGGGGTCAAGCGACATTTAGATGTTCAGAAACTGGGCTAATTAATTGGATTGAAGAATGTAAATATATAAAATGCTTAATTCCAAATGAACCAGCTACCAAAAAAAATACCACTAAAGATGGACAATGGGTTTATTATTCAAGTAGTGAGGTTGGGCTAGATTGTGGAGCGGGTTATTATTATGAAAACGCTTCAACTAGACCTAGATATACATGTGCGTATTCGAGTAATGCACAAATAGTAAATCGTGGAATATTGAATTTTCTGGGCTCTTGTCAAAGAATAACTTGTCAAATTCCAGCTACGGGAAGTCTGTTTTCATTAAATTCAGATGTTGATGGCACAAGCGTTGATTGGAATGGAAGTAATTATATTACGACAGGTTGTAAAGTTGGATTTTATCAAGTCTCTACAGATCTCGCTCCTAAATATTCATGTTCAGGAGGTAGTAAGATTGGCGAATTAAGAACTGCGAATCCTTGTGCTCCAGTCACCTGTGATCATCCCTCTAGATTTGGAATGTTGGCAAAAACTAATTTAGAATATGGTACCAACAAGACTACTAGTTGCAACCAACCAGGATATTCCGGAAGCGTCACATATAATTGCGGATTACCACTGCTAAGCCAGCCTGGAAAAGGAACGGCAACAATAGTTTCCTCGACCTGCGCAGAATCCTCTTGTTTTGCAACCGGTAACTCCCTCGCTACATTTAATGCTTATGTAACTCCGGCCTCAGGTTCGGCGGTAGTAGTGGGTGGACTTGGCGGAAAAATAAGCAGTACAATTGGATTTTTAAATGGTGGAAATGGCGGAAGTACCAGTTTGATTACAACACCTGCTTCAGGCACTTCTGGTGCAACAACTCGTCCGCGCACTTCTGGTTCCGGAGGTGGCGGTGGTTCAGCTTCAATGATAGCATTAAATGATAAAAGAATTATCGCTATAGCTGGAGGTGGCGGTGGTGGAGCTGGTGGCGGTGGAGTTGAAAATCCTTCCAATGCTTTAGCAAAAGTTAGTGATGTTGAAAATCTAGAGATTAGATTAAGTTCAAATGTTTTTGGACCTTATTTTATTGGCGAAATGCAATATTCTCCAATCAACGGAACCCCCGCAGGAACCGCGGGAATTTTATCTGGTAATATCGCCGCTTTTTCATCAGCAGTACCGCCACTACCAAATGATTTTTTATTAAGCGGTATTCCACCTGGAACATTCGTTAATGATATTTTCTTGGCGTCATATGGAAATCCAACAATAAATTTTGCTACACCAGGTTCTTTAGTTTTGAAATATGGAGCTTGCAACGACCCAAGTTCGTTGACACAATCTTTAAATCAATGTTTAGGTAAGGAATCATGTTCATTTAATACCAGCGTTTTTTCTGGTTGCCAATCACTTGCATCTGCTGATAAAAAATTTGGCTTGGTTGCATCTTATTATTTTAAAGAGCCAACTCTTCAGGTAGTTAATATAGAAGGACTTCCTGCCTATAAAATAAAAGAAATGTCCGATGATAAAGCTGTTCCAGCAACAGATCTAGTTAATGGTAAAGTTTATACTTTCTTGTTAAACAAAGAATTCGGGCTTTGGTATAAATATCCTTATAGAGCCGATGAATATGTGATTTCAGGAACTGTTTCGCACGATAGAATAAGAGTTAGATTTCATAGAACAAATGTCACTTTTTCTCCAAGATTAAAAACAAATCAAGGCTCTTTTCCAATAAAAAAAATCGATGACTCTGGAATCACCGCTTCTCTGAGTATTGGATATATTGATTCTACTAAAGTTTATATTTTAACAAAAGTTTTCAGTGATTGGATAATAAAAGAATATACCTCCGAAGAGGTCACTAGAGGATTGGAGGAAGGGGAAAGAGCTCTTCCTAAGAGAAGTTGCATGACAAGTCAAGTCTCTTCAACTGACGCTCTCAATGTATCGTGGAGTTTGCCAAATTCTTCTTGTGTAAATTATTGTCCTGGATATAAAGTAATAAATGGAATTGGTTACGGCGATGATAGAATTGGCGTTGGAGCAACAAAACATTCAACTTCGATAGGGCCAGGTATTGTATATTGGGATAACACAACACCAGGTGATACTGTATATAAAAAATTCTCGATCTCTTCTAATCCCGAGAAAAAAAGTAAAGATGGTAAGTACACCGTTTTCCAAGAAACCGAAGATATTCTTAATCCTTCACATTTTAGAAATCCTCACAGTGGGCCATATTTTGCATTATCAAGAAAATGCAATCCGAATGGAGTTTGGAGTGAACCAATACCTCTTTGTGTTTATAATAATTCAAATCATGATAATGATAATGGAGTTCCGGAAAACCCAGCAACTGGAACTTCTTATATAACTACTGGCGGAGGTAGTCAAGGTTATTTAAAAGTTGGCACTTCAGAGGATGTTCAATCTTATTGCAGAAGTGGATATTTAAAACAAACAGAAAATCAATACTTCCATCCAGGCTCTGCAAGAAAATATGATGAACCAAAATATAACTGCGTGAATTCCGCTACTAATAAAGTGGATGAAGTATATTTTAATGTAGTGGGTAACTCAGAAAGAAAGCCTTGCGCTCGATATTGTAATGTTAATGAAATAAGTCGAGCAAGTATTTTGACAAATGATAAAGAAGGTTATTATGTTAGGTTTGATGGCGATATACTTGTCAACGGAAGCACAACTAACGGAGAAATAGAATTTAAATGTAATACTACTTCAACTCCACCATATATATCAACATTAGCCTCAAAGCCAACAGCAACTTGTTTCAAAGACCGTAACAATAGTGTTAACTGGGAAAAAAATAACAGCAATGTGGTTGATATTAAGTATGATTGCTGGGCAGCTAGAAAATGTTCATGGGGTTATAATGAAGAAAATGTAGCTTTTACGAATTCTTCTTATGATGGTTTCCTATTTCTCGCCTCTAAATATGTTTTAGACATACACAAAAAACAGGGAATGGAAAGTGGGAGAAGGGAAGTATTCGATACTAGTCAAGAATATCAAGAGCGTGGAAAATGTGGCTATTGTGTGAGCTATCATAACCCTGGGGGCAGTCTCATAGATTATTTTAAAAGAAAATATTTACGAGCTTATTCATGCTATGATGGAGCGTGGTCTTTTGAATGGGACAATGAAGTAAATTATAAAAATAACAAACCTTATGAGGGGTATAATGTACCTGGAAATGGCATAGATGGCGATCCTAATATAAACTTAACATGCAATGGCAAAGATAAAATTTGGTATTCTACCGACGCAGAAGAAGGTCAACCCGCACATTTGTATCTTGGCTATTGTAAAAGCAAATTGGAGGAAGCTAAAAATCACAATATCCTTGGAGAGAACCCCTAAAAATTAAATTAACAAAAATAAAAACTTATGAAAAAAATTGCGATAATAATGGGCAGTCAATCTGACTACGAAACCATGAAAAAATGTGAAGAAATTTTGCAAGAATTTGCGGTTGAATTTGAAACGAAAATTGTTTCAGCGCATCGAACGCCAAAGCGTCTTTATGAATTTTGTGAGAATGTTAAAAAAGACGGAATAAAATTAATTATTGCTGGTGCTGGTGGCGCTGCGCATCTTCCGGGAATGGTTGCTTCAATGACTGAAATTCCAGTTCTTGGAGTGCCAATTAAAACTAAATCTCTCGATGGACTCGATTCTCTTTTGTCAATTGCGCAAATGCCGGCAGGTATTCCCGTGGCTACTTTGGCGATTGGTGAGGCCGGTGCAAAAAATTCAGCACTTTTAGCGATAGCAATTTTAGCAATGAATGATGAAAAGCTTGCTAAAAAACTTATAGAATTTCGAAAAAAACAAACTGAAGCGGTTTTATTAAATCCTTAAAAAAACAAAAAAAAATTGTAAATTTAAATTGATTTTAAAAAAAATATCACGAATATAAGAAAAACTTTTTTAAAAAAGTTTAACTTATTTTTCTTAAAAAAATGTTTACAATTTCGTCGCTAAAAAGCTTCATCGCGGGCTTTGTTTCAGTATCAACTCTTACCTTTGTTAAGTTAAGAAAACACTCTTTCACAGAGGCAAAAATTGCTCTTGAAAAAGATTTTATGACAATTACTCGCGACAAAAATCAAGCCAACTATAAATTAAAAACAAAATATGAACGAACAACATAAAAACAATCGTGATAACTTCGATTCTAGAAGTGAATTACCAATCGAGCGCAACGCTTTAATCGATCTCACAAAAAAAGAGCAAGATCATCGTCACAAGCTTCAAGATAATCAACAAAGAGCCAATAATAGTTCATACTTTTTTGGTATGATTTTTGGTACAGTTTATAATCTTGGTTTGCTTTTCTTGATTTACGATCTTATCAATCAAGGCTACCGCGGATTGGCGCTAAAGCTTTTTATTATTAATGCTTTTTTAATTTTAGCTTGCTTCGGACTTTTAACTTTTAGTCGCAAACTTTCATTTAAAAAACCATATAATAAAAATTACGATAATCGTCGAAATTATAAAAAATAGTTATATCTCTTTTCACTTAATTAAATTTGTTTAACACAAATTTTGCAAGAGATTGAGCCTATGTGGGCGAAATAAATTCGCCCATACGCTATAATCTTTTTTCTTATATCTTTTGAGTTTCACCTCCCTCGCTTTTCTTAGCTTAAAAATCTACATTTTACAAAAATACTTTAGCAAATTTGATTAGTCGATTTGATAAAAGTCAAGCTAGGTTGTAAACTTTAAAAAGTTTTGAAAAGTTAATTTTTCAAATTAAAAATCTTTAAGAAGTTGTTTTTACAAGTGAAATCTTAAGTTCTTTTAATTGGCGCTCTGAAACATTGGCTGGCGCGCCCATCATTAAATCTTGCGCTTTGCCATTCATCGGAAAAGGAATTACTTCACGAATATTTGGTTCGTCGGCTAAAAGCATGACGATGCGATCAATTCCGGGAGCTAATCCACCGTGCGGAGGTGCGCCAAATTTGAAAGCATTAAGCATCGCTCCAAATTGTTTTTCAACAACATCTTTGCCATAACCAGCAATTTCAAAAGCACGATACATGATTTCTGGTTTGTGGTTGCGAATCGCTCCTGAGCAAAGTTCAACCCCGTTGCAAACTATATCATATTGAAAAGCTTTAATGGTGGTTGGGTCTTGCGAGTTCAGTGCTTCTAGTCCGCCTTGAGGCATTGAAAATGGATTGTGAGAAAATTCAACTTTGCCCGTTTCATGATCAAGTTCATACATTGGGAAATCAACAATCCAGCAAAATTTATAAATTGATTCATCAATTAAGTTTAAATCTTGTCCAAGTTTTATACGCACTTGACCAGCTATTTTAATGGCTTCATGAGATTTTCCGCAAGAGAAAAATACCGCATCGCCATTATTTAAATTTGCAGTTTTTTTCAATTCCTCAAGTTTTTCTGGTGCTAAAAATTTAGCAATCGGACCTTTGGCTTCGCCATTTTCATCAAAAATAATATAAGCCAAGCCTTTGGCGCCAACGCTTTGTGCAAATTCAATCATTTTATCAAAAAATGATCGTGGTTGCGATGCGCATTTTGGTGCTGGAATTGCGCGGATAATAGCGCCCTGCTCTATGGCTTTGGTGAAAATTGAAAAACCTGAAGCGACAAAAATATTGGTCGCCTCGGAAATTATAATTGGATTACGCAAATCGGGTTTGTCGATGCCATATTTTAAAATAGCTTCCTCATAAGGAATTCTTATAAAATTTTTATCATAGATTTTTTTACAACCGAATTGATTAAAGATGTTATACATAACGGGCTCAATTGCTGAGAACACATCTTCTTGAGTAACGAAAGCCATTTCGACATCGAGTTGATAAAATTCTGGCGAGCGATCTGCGCGCAAATCTTCGTCGCGAAAACATGGCGCGATTTGAAAATAACGATCAAAGCCCGAAACCATTAAAAGTTGCTTAAATTGTTGCGGAGCTTGAGGTAAAGCATAAAATTTCCCTGGATGAAGACGGGCCGGAACTAAATAAT
>Ga0209596_1001905_pt1 | contig 17517 bp, 21 predicted proteins | sample M_130807_MF_Meta_FD_187314 | JGI IMG/M metagenome (GOLD analysis project Ga0209596, IMG submission 187314) | Freshwater microbial communities from Lake Montjoie, Canada to study carbon cycling - M_130807_MF_MetaG (SPAdes) (version 2) | ecosystem: Environmental > Aquatic > Freshwater > Lake...
CACCAAATGTGCAGATCCTTCGTGAGAAACATCGCCACGATCATCCGCACGCGATTGTGCATGAAGCCCGTGGCCGCGAGCTGGCGCATCCCGGCATCCACGATCGGAAAGCCCGTCTGCCCGGCGCACCAGCGCTCGAATTCCGCGCCGCCCGATCGCTTTCCGGGCCTCCAGTGATCGCGCCACTTCAGCGCGCGACAGTCGGGTTGGAATTCGTGGTCGAGAACTTCGGGCGTGTGCCAGAGGACGTGGAAGTAGAATTCACGCCAGATGAGTTCATTGATCCAGATGCCGATGCTCCTGCGCTGCGCCGCGTTGCCACGCACCGCAAGTTCGGTACAGCGCGCGTAAATTTCGCGGATCGATAGCAGGCCCCATCGCAAGTCCTGCGAGAGACGCGAAGTGTTCTCCGCCACCGGAATATCGCGCAGCGTGCCGTAGTCGAAGACCGGCCCGTCGAGGAAACGCCCGAGCCGCTTGCGCGCCGCCGCTTCGCCTGGCTCGATGATTTCCACATCCGACGTGAGTCCCCACGTCGCGAGCGTCGGCAGTGCGAGGCTCACGATTTCCGGCGGAGTAGAAAGTCGCGCGAACGTGCGGCCATGCGTGGGCTTGTCGAGCTTCAGCCACGCGCGCGCGTACGGCGTGAAGACGCGGAAAGGCGTGCCGCTGCCGGTGAGCACTTCATCGCGCTCGTGCAGCGCGTGATCCTGGTGCGGATGCACCGTCACGCCGAGCCGCTGCACCATCGTGGCGACGCGCGCCTCCATCGCCCTGCCATACGGATCAGGATCGCGCGCGAAATGGATCGCCGTCGCGCCGGTTTCACGGATCAGTTTTTCGAGCGCTGCATCCGCCGGGCCTTCGCGGACGATCAGCCGTCCGCCCTTGGCTTCGAGATTCTTTGCGAGCGATGCGAGGCACCCGCACAGGAATTCCTGCCGCGCCGCGCCGCACCAATCATGATCGCGCTGCCATTTGCTGAGCACGAACACGGGCACCACCTGATCGTGCGCGGCCACTGCGGCATTCAGCGCGGTGTTGTCCGCGATTCGCAGATCGCGCCGGAACCAATGGATGGCGACAGACATGGAAGAGTTTCGATTTGAAAATCTCACACGCTGCCACGAGGGGCGTGCTGACGAATCAAAAATACCGCCGCAGCGACGGGCAGGATGATCAGCCAGATGAATGGCACGGCGGGGTGATTCATGGCGCAGGAGTATGGCGCACCGTCAGGCAGCCTATTCCGCGTAGCGGTCGAAGCGGTTCGACAGAATGAAAAAAGTCGGTGCCCACAGTCCGACGAAGATGCCGAAACGCTCTGCATGCGCGCGCGTGTCGGCGGCCTGCCCGCCGGTCAGAAACCAGACAGCGATCGAGCCAAGGATGGATGCGAAGCCGAGGATGAAGCAAAGATTGCTGAGCAGTTTGAGTTGGGCGGGTTTCATGGAGTGTCGTTGTTAGGGTGGGCCGGGGTTTGAGCGTCAGCGTGATCGGCTGACGTTGTTGGAATGCCGAAAGTCCAGGCGTGCTGTGATGCACTCCGGATGGCTCGCCGATTGCCACACCCACCTATTCGTGCGCCGCGGCGGTGCGGACGCCATGAAATCCGGTTTCTATTGTCGGCGGGCTTCGGCTTCCCCATTCTCCCCGCGAATGGAACCCGATCCCGCTGAACAACTCGACGCCGAGATCGAACTTTTGCGCCGGGTCGCACAGGGCGACCGCCGGGGCTTCGAGGAACTTTACGATCGCTTCTCCGGCGTCCTTTTTTCCACGGCGTCTCGCGTGCTGAACAATCAGGAGGCCGCGGAGGATGTGCTGCAGGATGTGTTCGTGCAGATCTGGGAAAAGGCCCCCCTCTACGACCCGGCGCGCGGCAAGCCGCTGACGTGGGCCATCACGCTCACGCGGAACAAGGCGATCGATCGCTTGCGCGCGACCGTGCGGCGCAATCGCCTGAGCGAAGACATGCAGCGCGAGTCGCAAACGCAGAATCAGTTTGACGACCGGAGTTCCTTCGAAATGGCCTCGACGGGCGATACGAACAAGCTGGTGCGCGAGGCGATGCAGAAGCTCTCGAAGGATCAGCGTGAAGCCATCGAACTCGCGTTCTTTTCCTCACTCACGCAGCCGGAGATCGCCGAACGGCTGAACGAGCCTCTCGGCACGGTGAAGGCGCGCATCCGGCGGGGGATGATGCGGCTGCGGGATTTGCTGCGCCCGCAGTTGTAGCCGCCTGGATTACGCGGCGACGCGGCCGCTCAGTTCGCGTTCACGGGCGACCAGCCAGACCGGCTGCCCCGCATCGTCGAGAATCGGCGTGATGGCGATGTCCACCCAATACGGCGTTCCGTTCTTGTGATAATTCAGAATGGTTTCTCGGCACGGGCGGTTTTGATGCACGGCGCGGCGCATTCGTTCTGCCGTCTCGGGATCGGTCTTCGCGCCTTGCAAGATCGGGCCGAGCTTTTTACCGCGCAGCTCGTCGAGAGTGTATCCGCACATGGCGCTGAAGGCAGGATTCACCCAATGCACGAGGCCGTCCGGCCCGGATGCCACCATCCCCTCGGACGTGGAATGCTGGGGCCGATTTGCAATCAGCCCGTTGATGCGGGACTTCAGCACGAGCGGAACTGGCATCCCGCCGACAGGCAGGCTGGCCAGCGTCAAGGAGGCTCCGACTTCCATCAGTCCGGCCACAAGCCCGCGGAGTTCGTCGTGAAATTCGAGGACGAGTTCAAACGGTTCGCGCTGCTCCGGAGTCATCCCACCGGATGCATAGAGTGCGGCTTGGTCTTGCAGGAAATCAGTAAGCATATTGAAAGCGGCTGGCGATTGGCGATGAATCGGGGCGCTTTTCATTACGTCGCCGAGCTTGGTTTGGATACATTTTGAAAACGAAATTTTCGCGGAGCGGCTGGAACGACTCCGCACGCGTTTCACCGCGGAGCAGAAGGAACCGATCCAACGGCAAGCCGCGCAGGTGCGCGAAGCTTGCGCGGTGACAGCCTGCCCGACGCGCGCTAACGTCTGCCGTCACGCCGCGGACGCACGGGCGGGGTAAATTTTCAAAACTAATTCGGGCACCCGGAGACGCGCCTTCAGCGTTCAGCTTCCCACGGGAGCGAACAACCGCTGCCGCATCACAACCAACAACCAAAAACCAAATCATGAAAAAACTCATCCTCATCGCCACGGCCTTCGCCGCTGCACTCGCCCTGCCCATCAACAACGCCTCCGCAGGTGAAGGGAAAACCATCGTCGGCGTCGCTGCCGGCGCCGGTCAGTTCAATACGCTCGTCGCCGCGGTGAAAGCCGCCGGTCTCGTGGACACGCTGAACGGTGCGGGCCCGTTCACCGTCTTCGCACCCACCGACGAAGCATTCGCGAAGCTGCCCGCCGGCACCGTCGAGACATTGCTCAAGCCCGAGAACAAGGAAAAGCTGATCGCAATCCTCACCTACCATGTGCTCGCCGGAAAAGTGATGGCCGCGGATGTGAAAACCATGGCCGCCAAGACTGTGAACGGCAAGGAAGCGTCCATCAAAGTGGATGGAGGCAAAGTGACCATCGGTGCCGCGAATGTCGTGAAGACGGACATCGCTGCGAGCAATGGCGTCATCCACGTCATTGACGCCGTCCTCATCCCGTAACGAACCAATCCGTGAGGGGCTGGCGGGCGAAACCGCCAGCCCCTTTCTTCGGCTTCGGCTTCATGTTCGCTCTCGTTGTGGCGAAAGGCATCATGCAGGCTCATCAGTTCGCCAACGAGGAATCGGAGCAGCGGACGCCGCCAGTCGAAAATCAAGACGCTGAGCCATAGCACTGCCCCACGAGGACAAGAGAGATTCACTTTCCCCTCGTCACTCGTCGCGCTGAGCGGAATGTTGCGCGCATGACCGAAGCGACGCAAAAACCGGATGTCCCGGAGAACATCGTACTTGTCGGCTTTATGGGCAGCGGCAAATCCACCGTGGGCCGGCTGCTTGCGAGACGGCTGCGGTTCCGCTTCCTGGACACGGACAAGCTCGTCGAGGAACGCGCGCACCTGCGCATCTCCGAGATTTTCGAGAAGCACGGCGAGGCCGATTTTCGCGGACGCGAGACTGCCGCGCTCACATCGCTGTGCGGCATCCGCCAGCACATCATCGCCACCGGCGGCGGCATCGTCACCGTGCCGGAAAATATTCCCCTCCTCCGCTCGCTCGGCCTCGTTGTCCTCCTCACCGCCGAGCCGGATGAAATCTACCGCCGCGTCTCACGGAACTCCGAGCGCCCGTTGCTTCAAGTCGAGGATCCGCGCAGGCGGGTTCTCGATCTCATGGCCTCGCGCCTGCCGTCCTACGAGGCTGCCGCGCATTTCCGGCTGGACAGCACACGCCTCCAGCACGTGGACGTGACCGAAAAAATCGTTGAAGAGGCGCACCGCTTTTTCCACTGGCCGCAAAGCATGCGCGCCTGAGCGAACATGAACCCGGCGGAACTGAAGACCGCATTGATCCACGAGGCGCACACACACGGCTTCGACGTGTGCCGCGTCGCGTCCGCAGAAAAGCCACCGCACGCCGGGGAATTCCGCGAGTGGCTCGGCGAGGAAAAACACGGCGACATGGCCTGGCTCGCACGCAACGCCGACCGCCGCACCGACCCAAATCTCGTCCTGCCTGGCGCGCGCAGCATCCTCATGCTTGGCATGAACTACTGGCAGCGTGATCCAAATCAGAAATCAGAGCCGAACGAAGCGAGACAGCCGGGGGCGCAGGCGGGGCAAATCAGAAATCAGAAATCAGGAACCATCGCCCGCTACGCATGGGGCGACGACTACCACGACATCATCGAGCCGCGCCTGTGGCAACTCGATGCGTGGCTGCAAAAACACGGCGGCACGCAGCGGCAGTACGTGGACACCGGCCCGCTCCTCGAACGCGATTTCGCCGCACTCGCCGGCCTCGGCTGGCAGGGCAAGAGCACGATGCTCATCCATCCGAAACTCGGCACATGGCTCTTCCTCGCGGGCATCCTCACCACGCTCGACCTTCCGCCGGACGCGCCGATGCACGACCACTGCGGAAAATGCACGCGCTGCATCACCGCCTGCCCGAGCGGCGCGATCACCGCACCGCAGAAGCTCGATGCGCGCCTGTGCATCTCCTATCTCACGATCGAAAACAAAGGCCCGATCCCCGAGCCGCTGCGCCCGCTCATCGGCGACCGCATCTACGGCTGCGACGACTGCCTCGACGCCTGCCCGTGGAACCGCTTCGCACAGGAGTCACGCGAGACCCGCTTCGCCGCGCGCGAATTCGTCACCATGCCGCTGCGCGATTTTCTCGCGCTCAATGACGCAGCATTCCGCACACTCTTCCGCGGCTCGCCGATCAAACGCATCAAGCGCGCACGCTTCCTCCGCAACGTCTGCGTCGCCCTCGGCAACGTCGGCACCGCCGAAGATCTCCCCGCGCTCGAAAACGCCGCCCACGATCCCGCCCCCCTCATCGCCGAGCACGCCGAGTGGGCGGTGAAGCGGATTCAGTCTCGCGCTGCCACTCAGACTTGATCGGCAGGCGCGATGTCCAAAATCTTCACATGCCGATCCGCAAAATCGGTCCAGTATTTGATCGCGAATCCGCGGCACACATGAACAGCAAGAGGAATCCCACGCTCGTTCGGTTCCATGTAATCACACATCCGGTCCGGCGATTTTCCGATTCTCACAAAAGCGTCCTTGAACGTTCTGCGCAGTGCCACGGGCGAACGGTTCACCTTTTCGATGACATCCCAATCCACCAGCAGGCGATAGCCGCTCACGGAGCAGGCTCGTTCAATCGCAGTGCATCATCTAGTTCAGCCTCGCCGACCCAGTGCGAAGGATCCTTGTCCGCAATCTTGCCCTCAATCTTATCCCAATACGCGCTGTCGGTTTTCCGTTTGAGGGACAGCAGATAGCCGATCAATTCCCGCCGTTGCTCCTCGGGAAGACTTGCTGCTTCGGATTTGAGCTGCTGCAGACTCATGTGCGAATACTAGCCGCGTTTCGCTCCGCGACAAGACTACATCTCCCGCGCCCACGACGGGCGCTGCTTGAGGTGGTAGAGCATCTCGCCGGCCTTCGGCACGAGCATCACGCCTTCGTCCTCGCGGTTTGCGTAGTCCTCTTTCCGGATGCTGCGCCAGTCGCGGTAGCCGACGTTCTTCGCCTTGCACACCTCCTCGGAGATGCCCGTGGCAAAGGTCACCTTCACTCGGCATCTCTCCACGCCGTCCTCCATTTTGCCGATGCCGCGGACGTGCGTGCTGTGTGCGATCACGCCGCGCGGAGTGTTCCGGAAGCGCTCCATCTGCGAGGTGAAATACGGCAGGCAGTGGTAGCCGATCTCGTGAATGTGTTGCCCGTGCGTGACGGACATTTCGGTGATGTGCGGTGCGTAGATGATGAGTTCGCCGCCGTCCGCGATCACAGGCTCGAGTTTGTACATGCACTTTCCGCCGACCCACATGTCGTCGTACATCTTCGGCGCACACGAGAGGATCGTGTGAAACGGACGCTCCTTGTAGGTGATGTGGACGCGCCGCGAGACTTCGCTCGCCGCATCCCACGCGCTCAACGTGTCGCCGTGTGTGAGCGCAGCGAGCCCGCCGCCGCCCTGCGCGGGATCGCCGGGCGTGACGACCATGCAGAGGCATCGCTTCTGCACGGGCACCAGCGATGCGACGTAATCCACGACCTTGCGGACGGGCGTCCACTTGTTGCCGATGATCATCGGGTTCGTCACGAGCGCGCCGAGCCAGTGGAAATAATTCAGCACTGTCGGCCCGCTCACGCCGGGGAAGATGTACTTGTTTCCGCCGCTGAAGCCCACGACCTCGTGCGGAAAGACGGGGCCGATGACGAACAGCAGATCGTAGTCGAAGATGCGCGCATTCACCTCCACCGGCACTTCCTCGGCAAGCAGGCCGCCGGTAAGTTCGAGGCTTTTCTCGACGGTGATGATGCCGATTTTCCGCAGCGCGGTGAGGTCGTCCCACGCGTGGTTCAGAAGCTGCACCCGCGCGTATTTCGAGCGCCGCTGCTCCAGCGTGATGCCGAGCCGCTCGCAGATCGCCTCCTCGCTCATCGGCTGATGCGTGCCGAGCGCGATCATCACGTCGAGCGCCGCGGTCGCGCCGGATATCTGATCGAAGACGCCGGCAAACATCTGGTCGAGCGGGCACGTGCGCGTACTGTCGGGGACGATGAACAGCACTTTCTTCCCGCGGAATTCATCGGGCGGGCACGCCTTCGCGATGAAGGCGCGGATTTGGTCAGGTGTGAGGTTTGTACCTTCGGGCGCGATGTGGGAGAGGGCGGTCATGGTGGGTGAAATGACGGGTGACGGGTGAAGGATGACGGCTGTCGAACGGAATTCTGTTTTGAATGCTCAGCGCTTTTCGCGCACGGCGTCGGCGAGCGGCTTCACGAAGGCGCACACTTTTTCCACGAACTTCGGATCGCTTCCAAATTCCGCCATGCGCTTCACGATCGCGCTGCCGACCACGACGGCATCCGACGCCGCTGCGACCGCGCGCACCTGCTCGGGCGTGCCGATTCCGAAGCCGACGGCAATCGGCAGTGGCGTCGTCTTTCTGATCGCGTCCACACTTTCCGCGAGGCCCGTCACGACGTCGCTGCGCTCACCGGTCACGCCTTCGCGCGACACGTAGTAGATGAAGCCGCTGGCGTCGCGAGTGAGCAGCACGATTCGCTGCGGGGGCGTGGTCGGCGCGATGAGGCGGATGCGTTTCAGCGGGCCGTGCATCCGGAGTTCCGGCGAGGCTTCGTCCTCGTCCGGCGGGAGGTCGAGGAAGAGCACGCCATCCACGCCTGCGGCCTCGGCGTCGGCGAGGAAGGCGTCGAAGCCGTGGCGGTACACGGGATTCATGTACGTGTAGAAGACGATCGGGATCTGGCTCTCGGTGCGGATTTCGCGCACGCATTCAAGCACGCCGTTCAGCGTCGTGCCGCTCGCGAGCGCGCGCGCGCTGGCGAGCTGGTTCACTACGCCGTCGGCCAGCGGGTCGCTGAATGGCACGCCGATCTCGATGATGTCCACGCCCGCGCGATCGAGTGCGGGGACGAGTGCGCGCGTCGCGGCGAGATTGGGATCTCCGCCGCAGATGTAGGCGATGAAGGCCGCGCGCTTCTCGGAACGCAGGCGGGCGAAGGTGGAATCAATGCGGTTTTCGGACATGAAATGGGTGCGCAGGATTGGCGAGCCGCCTGGCGATTGACAGAAATTTTCGCTTTCGGCTGGGATCGAATGAGCCGCACCAGTGGAGCGCCGTGAGTGGAGCGCCGCCCCTCTCGCTGTGTTCCGCTTCGCTCGATTCCTTGTAGCCGACGGCACCGTTCGCCGCTTCACTCACGGGTTCCACATGCCGTCCGCACCCTCGCTGAAGATCAACGAAATTTACGAGTCCATCCAAGGCGAGAGCACTTGGGCCGGATGGCGCTGCGTGTTCGTGCGGCTCACGGCGTGCGACCTGCGCTGCACGTATTGCGACACGGAGTATGCGTTTTACGAGGGGAAGAAGCGCACGCTCGATGATATCCTCGCTGAGACGCTCGCGTTCGATTGTCCGCTTGTGGAGATCACCGGCGGCGAACCGCTGCTGCAAAAAAACGTCCTGCAGCTCATGGCCGCGCTCTGCGACGAGGGAAAGACGGTGCTCATCGAGACGAGCGGCGCGCACGACATCTCGAAGATCGATCCGCGCGTGCACCGCATCATGGATTTGAAAACGCCGGGCAGCGGCGAATGCGCGCGCAACCTGTGGAGCAACATCGCGCACCTCGGAAAACGCGATGAGGTGAAATTCGTCATCGGCTCGCGCGAGGACTACGAGTGGTCGCGCGACCAAGTCCGGGAGCACGGGCTCGCGGAACGCTGCGGCTGCGTGCTTTTCTCGCCCATCTTCAGCCGCATCGAACCGAAGCAAATCGTCGAGTGGATGGTCGCGGACAAGGTGCCTGCGCGGTTCCAGCTTCAGATGCACAAGTTCATCTGGGACCCGAAACTGAAGGGCGTGTGAGGAATTGCGGATTGCAGATTGCGGATTGCGGATTGAGTCTCCGCGCCCGCAATTCCGAAGCTTCGGCATTCGTCATTCCACATTCGTCATTATGAAAGTCCGCCTCACCAAAGATTTCCTGTTTGAAGCCGCGCAGACGCTGCCGTGCGCGCCCGAGGGACACAAATGCAGGAAAATGCACGGGCACAGTTTCAAGCTGGAGATTTCCGTCGAGGGCGAGAACGATCCGAAGACCGGCTGGTTCTACGATCACGCGGACATTTCCCGCGCGATGAAGCCGCTGCTCTCGGTGCTCGACCACGGCTACCTCAACGAGATTCCCGGACTCGAAAATCCCACGATCGAAAACATGTGTGCATGGTTCTGGCAGAAGCTCTCCCCTCAACTCCCCGGCCTCGCGGAGATCGTCGTGCATGAGACGCCGAGCGCGCGCTGCTCATACCGCGGAGAGTGATGAAACGCTTGGCAAGCCGCGCACTCCCGCTACTTTCCCGCCCGATGAAACGCCTCGCATTTTCTGTCCTTGCCGCCGCCGCATTCGGATTTGGCGCGTGCGAAAAGCACTCCGCCGACAACCTGCCCGACCACTACCTGCACAAGGACAAGCAGCACGCCGGGGCTGCGAAAAGCCACGAAGCGGCGCCGGCGAAGGATGAAAAACACGCCGCGCCCGCCGCGGATCACAAGGGCTAGCGCGAGGTTCGCGCTGGTTCTCAAAATGCGATGAAGCCGGAGCCGCACACAGGCTTCTGGCGCGGACGCGGAAAAAGTTTCGCCTGTGCGTTGCGCGGGATTGCCGTGCTGCTGCGCACGCAGACGAATGCGCGCATCCACCTGCTCGCGACCGTGCTTGTGGTCGCGGCGGGATTCGCGTTTCGCATCTCGCGCGGCGAGTGGGTGCCGCTCGCGTTTGCAATCGGCATCGTGTGGATCGCGGAGGCGGTGAACACGGCGATCGAAGCCCTCGCAGATCGGATCACGCGAGAGAACGACGACGCGATTCGCCACGCGAAGGACGTGGCTGCGGGAGCGGTGCTGCTCGCTGCGATCACCGCGGCGATCATCGGCCTCCTCATTCTCGGCCCGCACGCTTGGGCATTTGTGCGAAGGGGGTTTTGAGCGGCGTCAGGCTCTTTCAGAAAGCGCCGCCGCTCTACTTTGCCACCTGCTCGCCGTTTCCTTCGAGGAAGTAGGTCGCGCCTTGGAAGGTCACGGTGCGCAGGTATTGCGTCCACTTCACCCCGCCGAGGTCGCTGGATGCCTCCATGCGGTTTTCCTCGGGCTTTGCACTCTCGGGCGCGCGGTCGCGGATGGCCTCGAAGAGCACGCGTCCGTCGAGCTTCGCGAGAGGGCGGATGCCGATGAGCCAGAGCATCGTCGGTGCGACATCAATGTTTCCGGACGGAAGTTCGTTGCGCCAGCCGACGCGGAGATCCGGCCCCGCGCCGATGAGCGTGTTTGTCTGATCGAACGGGCTCAGCGATCCGTGCATGCCGAAGCCGACCATTCTTGCGCCGTCCTGTGTAAGCATACCCGGCACTCCGAATTCATTTTTCTCCGCACTCCATCGCGGAGCCACGACGACATCCGGCGCATCGGGCGAATCCACGCGCGCCGCGCTGAGCGGGAATGTGCCCTCGATCTTCTCGCGGGAAAAAATCACGCCGCTCGACGGCGCGGCTTGCAGCGCGCGTACCAGTTTCGCGATGACTTCCTCATCGTGGCCGATCACGTAGAGCAGCATGGTCGCGCCGGTGCCCACAATGAGGATCTCGCCCTTCTCCGGCGGCGCGGTGAAAGTCCGCTGCGCGTGTAGCCCGGCGTCCGCGCACAATTTCACAAGATCCGCCGACGCCGAGATCGTGGAGAAGCCGTGGTCGGACACGACGAAGATGTCCGTCTTTTCGAGCACGCCCTTTTCCTTCAGCGAGGCGAGCACGGTGCCGAGCCGGTCGTCCACGCTGCGCAGCGCGGCAAGGGCGGTCGGCGAGCCAGGCGCGGTGGCGTGCTGAGAAAAATCCGGGTCGCTCATCCAGAGCACAGAATATTTCGGCACGCCCGCCTTCCACAGTTCGCCCGTGAGGACGGCGGCGGTCCAGCGATCCTGTTCGGAGTTTGGAATTTTGATCGCCTTTGGAAATTCTCCGACGGCCTTGTTCAGTTCCGCCACGGCGGCCGCGGGCGCGCTCTTGCCTGCGAAGACGTCCACCGATTCGCGCGACGCCTTCGACTTCCGCGTCTCGGATCGGTCCTGGAGGATCGCGACGGCTTTCGTGCCTGCGACGGCGGTGCGGAAGCCCGCCTTCTGCACCGTCTCCGCGACGGTCGCGCCGGCGATGTATTTTCCGCGCGTGAGTTCGTCGCCCTTGCGCACGACATCCAGATCCTCGGTGGCCACGGCTTTGCGCGGTTCGATTGCCGGGCGGAATTCGCGGTTGCCGATGATGCCGCTGCGCGACGGATGCAGCCCGCTCGCGATTGCAGCACCGTTCACCTCCGTCGTGGATGGGAACGCGGGATGATGATTCGCGAAAAACACGCCGCGCTGCGCGAGCGCCCAGAGATTTGGCGTGTTCGCCTCGCTCACGAGATCGGGCCTCATGCCGTCCCACACCATCACGACGACGTGCTCCGCCTTGCCGCGATCCTCGGAGAGCACATATTTTTCCACGGGCTCATCCGACGCGGAATCCTGCGGGCCACCTTTCTTTTTGTCGCACGCGGCGACGAAGAACAATGCGGTGAAGCAGGCGAGGAATGCGGTGAATCTCATGACAGAGCCCGGAGTGGACAGGGAATCAGCAGCCGCGTCAAAGCCTCGCCTGCAACGTTCGCGGCCCTTTTTGAAATGGAGCAGGCCGGTGCCCTCACTCGCACAGCACCGCACCGCGGGCCGCGTCGGATTTCCCCGGCCCCGCGCTGAAGATCGCCATGAGGTGCGCGATCTCGTCCACCACATCCTTCGGATCCTCGACCGTCTGCGCCACCTCCTCCTCGAGCACCTTGCGGTAGTCGCGCAGATGCCGGAGCAACGCCACACGCAGTGCGCCCTCATTTATCCCGAGGCTCGCAGCGATCGCCTCAGCATCGTGCCCGCGCAGGCTCCCGCCGCTGATCAGCACCGGGCGCAGCGCCGCGAACAGCGCGCCCTTCCCGCGCTTCTCGCATTTTTTTTTCAACTGCTCCATCACGCGCGCCATGAGCGCATGGCCCCACTTCCGCTCGAAGATCTGCTCCGGCGTCTCATCCGTGCTAAACCGCTCCCTCGCGTAACGCGCCTCTTCGGATTCGCCCGGCATGCCCGGCAATTCCTGCGCCAGCCGGCCGCGCCGGGCCTCGTCGCGTTTCCAGTTCGAGAGGAAATGCCCGAGCGCAACGCTGAGGAATCCGCGCAGGCGTCCGCGCTTCGCATCGGCGGCCAGCAGGCTCTCGGCGTTCAGCAGCCTCACGAGGAAATCTTGCAGCGCATCCTCCGCATCGTGATGCGAGAGCCCGCGACGGCGGATGAATGCGTAGAGCGGGTAGCGGTATTGCGCGAGAATGTCCTCCAACGCGCGGCGCGCCTCGCCCGCGTCCCCGCTGCGCAGACGGGCCATGAGCGTCCACTGGGTCGTTGGAAAAGGGACGTTCCGTTTTTCGCTCATGCCCGATCCTATGCTGAAGCAAGACAGATTTTCAATCCTATTACGCATCGGCAGGCCATCGGATCGTCCCGGCATGGACGGGCGATACCGGAGCCTCCGCGCCGTGCTCCGGAATCGCGTGCGAAAACTGGCCCATCATTCCGACCACCGCCACCGGGCCTGCAGTGTCGGAGAAAATCGCGTATCGCACGCGTGCCCCGCTTCAGGCGACCGGGTTCGGGTCCGGCGAAAAGACGACCACCTTCCTGCAGAAGCTCGGCTTGCGTTCCTTCCCGGCGCTGACCTCGCCTCCCGCATCGGGCGCTGCCCACGGCTCCGGTTTCGGCTTGAAAATGACCTTCATCTTCAAAGCGGGGTCTTCCCCGGCGCCCGTGGATGTCCTCCCATGCGCTGAGGGAGTTTTTTCGGATGCCACGTCAGCACCATCCGAAGTTTGCGCAGAATCAAGGCCTCGCGAGGCCATGCACACCCCCTCACGCACCTGGACGCCACGGTGAGGAATCCCACCCCACAGCAAGAACTCCCTGCCGTTCACCGACACACTCCCATGCCGCATCTGCGAGGTCTCCATGCACTCCCCGCGACCTCCCATCCAGAGCGACACCACCCCCGCCGCCAGCCCACGGAGCGGGTCAGCGTCCGATGCGCCCCACGCACCGGACGCCTTTTCCCCCATCGCCGGGCGGTTCCCCGCCGTCTGCCGCGCCCTTTGCAGGTGCGGCAGGCCGGCACTCGCCCGGCAACCGGATTCCAAAAGCAACCCCGAAACCCACAGACAGTGCGCCGGAACGACCGGGGCTTTTTGAAAATCAAAGGTCTTCATCGGAATTCGTGGTTCTGCCTGCGGATACACCTCCCGCCGAAGTTTGTTACACGAAGGGGCGGTATTTTTTCTCCGAAGTGAAAAGCACTTCCCCGAACGCCTCATGGCATCCCCTCCCGCTCAATCCCGCCAAGGCCGTCGCCTACCGCAACACGCCCGAGCCCGTATCGTATGCCACGATGATGAATCGCGCCGTGTACCAGATCGCCACGCAGATCACCACGAACGCGGACACCTTCAGAAAGATCATCAGCGGACGCCGCTCATTCCGGTGGAAGCAATGAGGGCACTTCTTCTTCGTCCATCGAATCCGTCTATGGCATTGCCGGCAGCGTATGCGCACTTTTCGTATGGGAGTGGATCGGGATTGGGGCTCGGGATGAGCTTCCACTGTTAGACGACATGCAGAATTTCGCAAAACTGTTTGTCGCGTGGGCCCGAAAAAAAATCGTTCTGCGAGTGCTCCCTGCCGCATCCGAGCCACGCGCTTCGATGCCCGCCCGCATCACGGCCACACGCCGCCCTCGATCGGCCGCGTGCTCAACTGCGCCGGATCGATCACGCAATGCCGCACGCGCTGGCGCTTCCAAGTGTAGGTGATGTGCCCCCCTGTCGCACACATCATTTTGGCGCTTGGTTTTCATGGAGGAAAATTGGGATGTGATGCATCTCACGCACGCCGCAGTGTCCCGCACACATTCACGCGGATGCCGAGCGCGCGGGCGAATGCGGCCTTTGAAAACATGCACTCGTCCGCAGCCTTCGCGTCCTTCGCATAGGAGACCTGGATGTGATTCGCCTGATGCTTCGCCATGAGCTGGTCGCGCGACACGCCGTACGTGACCGCGTGCATGATGGGCCATTGCGGCGTGGTCGCCTGCCAGCGGCGCTCGGTCTCCTCGCGCGGCAGCGTGACGACTCCGCCGCGGCCAATGTCCATGTGCAGCGCCTCGTCCTGCACGTAGATGCGCGACCATACGATTTCGCCGGGCTTGCTGATGCCTCGCAGCGTCGAGCCGCCATTCGGGAAATACATCGCGGGCTGGCGGAAACCTTCCGCGCCCTTCCATCCGCCGATGAAATGCGCGGGCGGTGCCGCGCCGCTGATGAGGAAGACCCAGACATAATCCTCGTGAGGCGGACAATCCTGTCCGCCCTTTCGTTTGGGATCCGCGGACAGGATTGTCCGCGTTACGGGCGCACCCCATCGCACGTCGTGCAGCGTATTTTCCACAGGCTGGCCGAGCGCGGCGTGGACGCGCTGCGTGAGCAAACCGTCGAGTCCGGCGCACTCATCCACTTCGTTGAAATGCGTGACGGGCTTGCCCGCGTAGAGCACGCGCTTGCCGTCGCGCGATTTCACCGGCGGGCGATCCGAATTGTTCAGCGTGCCTTCGACGAGATCGCTCGCGGGCAGCAGATCCTTCAGACCTTGCTGATACTGGATGCCGATCGCGTCGCAACCGAAGTCATCCGCGATGCGCACGGTGGCGACATACATTTTACACTGGAGGCGGATCTGCGCGTCGGTGAGATCCGCCGAGTGCGTCGGGCCGGTGTGGAATTTCATCCCCTTCTTTTCCAGCCATGCACGCACCGCATCGGCCTCGGCGTCCGACACGCGCATCGTCTCGGCAAACAGTGCGGACTGGCTGAGGCGTTCCTTGAAAACTCCGCACGCGTGCAGCGCATGATCGGGGATGATCGCGTTGAACATGCCCATGCAGCCTTCGTCGAAAATGCCCATGATCGCCTTCTCGCTCCGAAGTTGCATCGCGAGTTTCCCGCCGAGCTTCGCGGCACGGGTGGGGACTTTTACTTTCTCGATCGCACGCGCGTGCGAGGTGTCGTGCGTGATGCGCCCGGTCTTCAGCCACCGGCGCAATTTCGTGAGGAAAAAGTCGTCAGTGAAGTCCACGCTCCACAGCGTCGAGTAGCGCACGCCGGCCTTGGTCAGCGAGCCGTTGAGGTTCAGCATTCCGACGAGTCCCGGCCACTGGCCGCTCCAATTTGCGACGGTGAGGATCGGCCCGCGATGCGTCGTGAGCCCGGCGAGGACGTGGTGCGAATACTGCCACACCGCCTCGGCAACGATGATCGGCGCATCGGGATCCACACCGCGGAAAACTTCGAGCCCCAGCTTTTGTGAATCAATGAAGCCGTGTTTCGCCTTCGCATCGAACGGATGCGCGCGCACGACGTTGAATCCCTCGGCCTTCAGAGCGGAGCCGAGCGCCTTTTCCATCGCGGCCTGCGCGGGCCAGCAGACTTGATTTGCCGTGGGCCGCAGGTCGCCGCTGGCAATGAGTTGGACGGTGTTTTTCGGGAGACGTTTTGCGGGCATCGGGGTGCGGATTGTTGTGGGACGTTCGGATGGAACTTTGCGAAAAGTTCACGGTCATCACTGGCAGCTTCCCGGCATCTTGTCGAACTTCGAGGGAGTTCCCCGCGCTCAGTCCTCGGACTCAAGATTTGCGACCGCTGCGCGCTGACCGCCGAGATTTGTCGATCGCGCGTGCCATCACGCGCGTGAACGAAGTGGCGCTGCGCGCGCGGGGACGTGGCCGCCGAGGACGGCATCACTTCATCACGCCACGCAGCCTTCGAGCGATTTCCGGATCTTCGCCTCGTCGAGATTTTTGCCGATGAAGACGAGCTGGCTGTGGCGTTTCTCATCCTTGGCCCAGAGGCGATCCCAGAGCAGCGTGAAGCGGTTGTTCACGCCGTGGAAAATCGCGCGGCGGGGATTTCCGGCGATGCTGAGGAAGCCTTTGCTGCGGTAGATCTGCTCCTTCTCGGACATCTCCTGGATGAAGAACTCGAGCTTCTCGATGACCATCGGCTTCTCGAAGGTGAATGAGAAGCTGTTGATGTCGTGGTGATGCCGGTTACGCATCTCGTCGAGGAAGCCGGGATCGATCTCGAGTTTTTTGTCGAGGTCGAATGCGTTCATGTCGAGCAGCTCCTTGAGGTTTGCCTGCGACTGGTTCGTGCGGACGGTGCGGCAGTGCGGGTTCAATTCGCGGATGATGCCTTCGACTTTCACAAGTTGCGCCTCGTCCACGAGGTCGGTCTTGTTCACGAGGACAAAGTCGGCCATCGCGATCTGCTCGCGCGCGGTCTCCTGCGCCTTCATCTGCTTCTCGATCTGCTCGGCATCCACGACGGTGATGATCGAGTCGAGCATCACGACCTGCTGGAGCTGCGGAATGTTCAGGAACGTCTGCGCGACCGGCTGCGGATCGGCCGCGCCGGTGGTCTCGACGAGGATGTAGTCGAAGCCGCCGCGCTTAATGAGCTTCTGCACGCCAGCGACGAGATCCTTGCGCACCGAGCAACACACGCAGCCGTTGTTGAGTTCGAGGATGTCGTCGTCCGTCTTCTCGACGAGTGCGCCGTCCACGCCGATCTTGCCCATCTCATTGATGATGACGGCGAACTTGTAGCCGTGGTTTTCCTTGAGGATGTAGTTGAGGAGCGTGGTCTTCCCGGCGCCGAGGAAGCCGGTGAGGATGGTGACGGGGATTCGTTTTTGGCTCATGGAATTGGGATGGATGATCAGCAGAGGAAAATGTGGCGGTCAGCTTCGGTTTCTTATTCTTGTTCCCAATCGTATTCCTATTCCCGCGCGAGGTGGCCGGAGATGCCCGATTTTGGTGTTTGGTGTTTGGCGTTAAGTGTTTGGCGTTTGGCCCCGCGCAGCGGCTTCGCAGCTCTGGACGGCCTCACCGAAAGCGCGAAGCGCCTGCGGCGGGCTCAACATCAAACGCCCAACGCCAAACGCCAAACTTCAAAAAAGGACAGGCTCGGACTTTGAGGCGCGGGATTAAGAACACGATTAGGAGGCTCTTGCAAAACCCCTCCGCAGGGATTCAAAAAATCGCAGCGCTCTCTGATGACGTGTTCTGCGGGTGGAGATTTCGGAGGGTTTTGCAAGAGCCTCTTAGGGTTAAGAATAAGAAAAAAGAAACTGGC
>Ga0209596_1001906_pt1 | contig 17513 bp, 10 predicted proteins | sample M_130807_MF_Meta_FD_187314 | JGI IMG/M metagenome (GOLD analysis project Ga0209596, IMG submission 187314) | Freshwater microbial communities from Lake Montjoie, Canada to study carbon cycling - M_130807_MF_MetaG (SPAdes) (version 2) | ecosystem: Environmental > Aquatic > Freshwater > Lake...
TGCTTGACCGGCGCGTGCAATCGGAACGCGACGCCCGTCATGCGCTCGACAAGATGATCGTCGACGAAAAGCTCCAGTCGTGTGCCGATCTCAAGGGGTTTCATGCTCGTGCTCTTCTCCTGTGCGGCGAGTGGCGATGGGATCATCAGATTGTGGGCGATGATCATCATTATCAATAAGCTTTTCATAAAAATATTTTTTAATTGTTAAAAATCTAATTTGAATATTATGTGCCGGAAATACTCCGGTTTGAAGGCAAAAGCAGGTCAATAGGAAGTAGGGACAGACTGATTATTCGTTGGGAGTCAGCGAAATCATGGTCGGCGGGGGTTTCATAACGTGCTTGGTGCATGGGCGTATTCAATCGCCCCGCGCTTTCCGCGCCAAGCGAAAACTCCGGGAAGTTGCGAATAATCAGTCTGTCCCTACTTCCCTTCCAGTCTGTCACTCTGTTTTCCGAGGCCCCAGCGGTATGTCCAACCAGTCTGCCACCTCCATGCATTGCTCCATCCAGTGCGGTCTGGGGGAGGCGTAGCTTTCAAGACCTCTTCCCCCGTGGGCAGCCACCTTGGCATCAATCCACCCCTGCGCCAGCCGATAGTCCCAGACGTGCTCCCATGCCGTCAGGCCCGTGCCTCGAATTTCGCGAGCAATTACGCGGCGAGCCGCTGCGAGGCGCGCCTCCAAAAATTGATCATCCGAGTACTGTGTCGGGCCGCGGTGCCAGGCTCGAAGCGCGTCGCGCCCGCCAACCTCCAACAGTTGCTTGATCTTCTGATTCTCGTCAAACTTTTGCTCAAAGGCTCGATGAGGTGCAGATTGGACGCTCACCCGGTTGCCGCCGTCGGGCGAGGTGTTGTTGTTCCAGACACTCAGCTCGTCCGCGGTCATTCGGCGCGGGTCGGGCCAGGTTTCGGGCCGGTCGTACCGGTAGGTCTTCCAGTTGTGGCTAAAGACCGGGGTCCCGTCAGGTAGAAACGACCTCGGCAAGCCACCAGCATCCCCGGGTGTTTCGACAGTCCTCATCCAATTGTAGGTCTCTTCGAACAACGTCCGGTAGCGGACTTCGCCGGTGACCACGTAGAACCAAGCCAGCATCTTGCCCACACACTGTTGGAAGGTGCGGGAAGGATGACCGGCCCCTCCCACCAGCGAGCCCAGGCTGGCTGATTGTCCGGCCCGTACTGCTCGCACCATCCGCGCACCAGGCCCTCTCCGAGCTGGGTGTCGAACATCCATTGACCGACCTTGCTGGAACGGTCAAGATAGGATGGGTCTTTGCTCAGGTGATACATTATGACCGACATCCGGAATGCATTGGTCGTTGCGTCGTCGTTGAAAGACCCGCCTTTCATGACTCCGGCCCAAGTGGTCACCAGGTCGGGGCGGCTCTGCGAATCTGGCCAGGTGAGCATGGGCGAAAAGGTGGGAATATAGGGGCCAACGTAGTCGGGGACGCTCCCGTTCTTAGGGTTCTGGAGCGAGTGGACCAGATCCGCGCAGCGCTTGGCAGCATCCAAATACTTCGCCTCGCCGGTGAGTTTGTGGGCGTAGAGGAGCAGGCAGAACGAAGGGTACTGGATATTATCCTGGAGCCGTACCATCTCCGGTGCCTCCCATAACTTTCCCTCTGCGGTGACCCTTCCACCGCGGCGCACGATGATCCGCACCGGGAAGTGCCCCCGAGGCTGCTGAATCTGAAGGAACAGGTCTGCCGTCTTCAAGCCCGCGCGCAAATAGCGAGGTTCGTTCAGCATCTCGTAGGCTTGGAAGAACCGCGCCGCGTTGTGAAGCAGCTCGCCCCCCTTCAGATTGACCGTGATGGTGTCGTCGTGGATCTTCAATCTCGGGGCGTAGATACCGTATTCGTCGAACTGCCGAATCAGCTCGTCGAGCTCAGCGCGGACAGCGCGTTCTGACTTCTGGTAGAGTGACGCGTCCAGACGGGTCAGTATCGATTCCAGAAGCTGAGCTGTGGGCTCGGCCGCGCCAGTCGCAATCGGCGCGCCGCGGCCGGCTACGACCATCCCCAGCAGCAGCATGACCGCAGCTATGGTCGCCATCAATTTCCGTTGTGTGTTCATGGTGTTTCTCCTTGTTGTTGTTGGTCGTTTACCTTTGGTCATTGGCCAAACCGGAAGCTGTAGAGGTCCGCATCCTTCAGAACAAACCTGAGCTTTATGGGTTTTCCGCTGATTTTTGACACATCGGCGTTACCGCCCCATGTCACGGTACGCGAAATCTGGTCGCCGAAGATTGCATCACATTGGGAAAGGGTGAAACCTTCGATTGGCCGGCCTTCACCGCTCTGCACCTCGATGCGCACTTCTCCTAACGCAGAGGTGGCGTAGTTGATCTCCAGAGAGTTGCCCTCGAATATCAAAGGAAGTAGGGACAGACTGATTACTCGTTTGGAGTCAGCGAAATCATGGTCGGCGGGGGTTTCATAACGTGCTTGGTGCATGGGCGTATTCAATTGCCCCGCGCTTTCCGCGCCAAGCGAAAACTCCGGGAAGTTGCGAATAATCAGTCTGTCCCGTGTTCCCTATCCACGTCCCCGCGCACGCTGTTTCCTTCTGTCACGGCCAAAATCCGATTTTGGGGCGGGGGCTGATAGGAAACTGGATCTTTCGGGGGTTGGGTCGGGAGGGGGTTAGCAGCCTATGGCGGGGCGATAACTCGATGCACCCGGGAGGCCTTTAATCCAAAGGCAGCGACCGAATTGCGCCAGAAAAACTTCTCGGCTCGTTTCGAGCCAAGCGACACGACGTAATCGGCGGTAAGCTGATGGACGGTTTGGTAGCTTACGCCGCCGGCGTACGACGGGGGCCAGTTCGACGCATACAGGACCCGATCGGGACCAAAGAGCGAAAAATAAATTTCCAGCTGGGGACGATATACCGCGGGATCGCGGACGAGCCGGTTATGTCCGTGTTCCAATGTTGCCTTGGCATAGATGTTGGGCACGAGGGCGGTTTTCTCCAACACGGTGCGCGATTCGGCAGTATACTTCCTCGTTGAATCGAGGAGCGACACCGGATGGCAGACGAAGCGCATCTGGGTATACTCGCGGGCGAGCCGGATCAACCAGGCCACGGAGTCGGCTGGGCCGCCCCACTCGAAGGTAAGCCCACGATCATTCAAAAGAGCCAGATGGTGATGAAATACCGGGTCGGCGAAGTAGCCCGCCAGATCACTGAATAGCCGGTGCGGTCGAATGCCACGAAACAGCGGATTAGCCGCAAACCGGTCCAACTGCTTGGGGAAATCTTTTTCTCCCGGCTCGAGCAGACCGATATAACCGAGGATGGCCGGATTTTGTTGTGCCAAGTCGAGGACCCATTGGTTTTCCTCGATGGTACGGATCGCCTCGATGACAACCACGCCGGTGACGCCAACAGGCGATGCCATGCGCATGAATTCGGCCGGAGTTTCGGTGCGAAATGGATTGTCGGCTGGCGCATGGGGCACCACGCGGGGGCTGAAGAAATGCACGTGACCGTCGATGGCCGGCGGGGGAGAAGGTGGTGCCGGTGGTGCCGCCAAGCCACGGCCGAGGGCCAGGACCGATGCCGCGCCCGCGGCGGCAATGAACTCGCGTCGGGAAATGGCTGGGATGGAGGAGAGCGGATTCACGACTGTCTGGAATAGTCGCCGGGGGGAATGTCTCATCATCATACTTTCTCCTTGTTGCTGTTTGTAGTTTCCTAAGTTCATTGGCCAAACCAGAAGCTATAAAGGTCCGCATTCTGCACGGAGAACCGGATCTTGACGGACCTGCCCGCCAGCGCGGACAAATCGGCCACGCCCTGCCATTGCAGCCTGGCGCGCACCGCGTCCGTCTTGATCGCGACCGAGTTCGCCAGGGTATATCCGGGGATGACCTCACCCGTGGCGGCGTCGAGCAGTTCCGCCTTGAGCGTGCCGGCCTGGGCGGCGGCGTTCACCCAGAGCGACTTGCCGCTCACCGGGAGCGACTTGGTCACCACCTCGCCCGCCGTGGCGCCGGCGCGCAGCGAGGCGAAGCCGTCGAGGCGAAGCTTGGCCAGATGGATGGCGGAGCGGAGGTAGTCGGTGCCGTGGCTTTGATAGTTCGCGTGCGTATGCACACATCCGGTGTAGTAGAACCAGAGCTCGTCGCCGACTCTGACCGGCTGCATTTGGCCCATAATGACCATCCCCTGGTCGTAGAGGTTCGTCGCGTTCTTCATGGATACGTTGATGAACGGGGAGCGATCCAGCCGGTTCCAGGGGCCGGCCAAGTCGCGGCTGACCATGAGCTCGGGATAAAGAACTCCATCTTGTTTTGTCTTGACATCGGGGGGGGTGCCCGTCCAATCGTCGATGCAGGGAAGGGCCAGATACAAACCCTCGTAAATGATAGCGGGCATGGTGTAGACGTCGGTCCATGCCTGCGAATTGATATAAACGGGTTGCACCCGATTCGTGTCGCTCAGCCACTGCGCCTTGCGCGTGTTGCCAAGCGTCTGGTCCGTCGCGTCGGCCTCGAAGTAGTGCTGGTTGGCGCTCCAAGTATTGAAGTCGACGCTGGTCGCCTTCGTCACGTTGCGATGACCGTCACCGTCCACAACCTTTCCGAAGAACACGTATCGGCCGGTCAAGGTATCATGCAGCAAACGGTATTCATCGTCGTTCGTGAACAATGTGTTACCGGACCACGTCCACCGAAGGCCGTCGGAGGAAAAGAGAAGGCGCATCGTCTGCTCCGGCCTGCGAAGCACCACCGCCTTGTAGCGGCGGTTGGTGTCCGGGTCGAGGTCGTCGCGGATGATGATGGGGCGCTGTTCCTTGTAGGCACCGCTGGTGGTGGCCGGATCCTTCGGGGCGTAACCGAGATCGATGATGTTGTTGGACTTGGAACCTGACCCATCGAAGTTGGTCCCGCTGAGATTGAGGACCGGTTTGGTCCACGTCAGGCCATCCGCAGATTCGGCATAACACGGCCTCCGGTAGTCTCCGGCGTTGTACCACATGCGGTAGCGCCTAAGCGTCGGCGACCATTCGATATTATTGATCCAATTGATGCTTCGCCCATGTTTTGGCCCCATCTCCCAGGGCTTGTCCGGCACGATGACCGGCACGGTATGCTTGACCGGCTGGTGGTACACCCGGCTCAGGCCGGTCATGCTCTGGATGTGGTAATCGTCGAGGAACAGCCGCCGCGTCGGTTCGCCTGCCTCACACATGCTCGGAACCGCCAAGGTGAGCACGATTGCCGCTACAAGCGTCCACAAACGCGTTGATCGCCGGGGGGAATGTCTCATCTTCATACTTTCTCCTTGTTGTTGCTTTTAGTTTCCTAAGTTCATTGGCCAAACCGGAAGCTGTAGAGGTCCGCATCCTTCAGAACAAACCTGAGCTTTATGGGTTTTCCGCTGATTTTTGACACATCGGCGTTACCGCCCCATGTCACGGTACGTGAAATCTGGTCGCCGATGATTGCATCACATTTGGAAAGCGTGAAACCTTCGATTGGCCGGCCTTCACCGCTCTGCACTTCGATGCGCACTTCTCCTGACGCAGAGGTGGCGTAGTTGATCTCCAGAGATTTGCCCTCGAATATCAGGGGCTTCGTCAATAGCTCGCCCCCCCGATACGGAGCATGAACGGAGACAAACCCGTCGGTGCGCAGCGTGCACCTCACAAGATGCTTTCTGCTCGGTTCGGTCAGCTGGTCGGTGCCCTGGTCGTAGTACAGGGACAATTCTTCCGGCCCGGTAGAAAGAACCCCGCAGGCGGCGTAGTTGTTCCGTCCGCTCCAGCTCCTCCGGTCGAGCCCGGGGCGCAGGAAGGATTCCATGAAGGTCCTTTCGAAGTGAAGCCCGTCCCGGGACGTCATGAAGGCACCGTCGTTCACATTGTTTCTGTTATCCGGGCCTACCTTGAATTTATCGAGATCTGCATCGCTCAATGCTTTTCTATAAACCATTCGGCAGGGAAACGACAGGAGGAGATGCGGCGCCCGGAAGTACGGCTGCACCTCGCTTGTGTAGAGATGTTCCACCGGCGCGTCGCCGCAACTGATCGGCTCGACGTCTTTCCAATGGATGAAGTCTTCGGATCGGGCCCGACCGAACCACCGCCACCCCTTTTCATCATTGCCAGCACCGGGAGCGGCCATGGGTTGCTTGTTGTGGTCGATCCAGATGCGAAAATACGCAAAGTAGCATTTATCGGAATCGGACCAGAAACAAGGGATGGAAGATCCGTCCGAGCGCAGCGGCCAGTTCTTCTTGTTGAGCAGAGGCTCCTTGGAGATCTTGCTCCAGTGGATGCCGTCCCCCGATACGTAGCCCCAGAATGGTCTTCCATCTTTGAAAGATCCGGTGAGGGCTTTGAAGCGCTCTGAAGCCGGGACGCCGGGACGGGTGTCGATGAACGGCGTGAAGTTGTGACTCGCCGCGGGATCGTCGGGCGGAAGCACAATATTGTTCGTGCGGAATCTTGAGCCGGACTTTTGGTCCGTAAATTCATACAAGGTCAAGGACGGCTTGATCCAGCGAATACCATCCTCACTGTGCGCGACGCAGGTCACCTCCCGGCCACGGATGGCCTTTCCGTCTTTGTCGAACCAACTGGGCCAACCCCGGTAATACATGAGGAATTGAGGGCTGTCTTTCGGATGGTCTTTATCCTCCAACACCCTCACGTAACCCGAATGAGTTCCTTCCCAGGGCTGATCGAAGACGATCGCCGTCTCCTTCCGCTGAGGCGAATGGAGCCGCAGCTCCGTGCCCTTCATGTCTTCGATCAGGAATCGGTCCGTGAAGAGCTCGCGACGCGACCCGATTCTGAGCGGGGCTACGGCGGCGGGCGCGGCGCGGGTTGCGGATTCGCCTGCCTCACCCATGCCCGTGCTCTTCTCCTGTGCGGCAAGTGGCGATTGGGTCACCAGATTGTAGGCGACGATGATCATTGTTAATAATCTTTTCATAAAGTTGCTAGATGACATGAGGTTTTCAAGTCGCGCGAGATTCCGCGAATCTCAAGGCTATGACAACCCAAAATACCCCAAACTCCAGCGAACAATACGAAACGATCAAACTCGGCATCGACGCGCATGCACAGTGGTATTCCGTGAGCCGTCAGGTCGATGGCGCCACGCCGCCATTTTCGTTTATTAGTCTGTCACCTTTGTTTCTGCGCCCCCCAAAGCGGAAACGAGTCTCCGCAGTCCAAGGCGCTCCGCGCATTCCCGGCGGCGGCACTCCGTTGAATCACACGCCGGGATGTGACCGAATGCCGGTGTTCAAAGTTTGCGTCGCTGCTGTCCCGGCGAGCGATCCAAAGCCGCTGCCGATCATGCCCAGGCCGGGGCCGGTTGAGTTCAGATCAGTACATCCTCACGGAGACTTCGGATTCGCGGATTTTGATTCGGTATCGGCGACCTCGATGAAGTGCTTGTATTCCATGGCCGGGTCGTAGTCCTTGCCGTCGTGGAGCATGGCGCCGTAGACGATCCGCAGCGATTCGCCTCGCTTGACCGGCACGGTGCTCGCCGCGCCCTGCTTCATCGCGGCGCGGCCGAAGGCGTTGGCGACGAAGACGCCGTAGTCGCGGTTGTGCCACCACGATTCGCGGAGGTTTTTCGGCCCTGCCAACAGCGTGATGCCGATCCGCTGACCGTCCTTCGTGCCCGAATAATCGCACCACGCCGCAGGCTTGCCCCACGTCTCCTTGGCCGACTTCACGCCGTGGCTGCTAACCAACGTGCCGCCCTTTTGTTCGGTACATTCCGAGGCGATGCGGGCGCCGAAGCCCATTTCTTCCTGGTCGCCGAAGACGAGATCCTGCTCCGTCGCGGTGAAGGTCGCGTCCCACACGAGCAGCCAGCCCGCCGGTCGTCGAGAAATCGTGCAGCGGTTGACCATCGTCCCCATCCGTTTGCCGTCGGGCTTCAGCATGTCGGAATCCGTGGCGAAGGTGATCCGGTCCTCCGTGGCCGTGGGCGGGGCGAGGAACTTCACGTGTTGGATGCGCCCCTGATTGCGCCAGAAGTCGACACCACTAATCTGCCCGAAGCCGAGCCAAATGCCGGGGTGCATCGTGCCGTGGTCGCTTGAATCAGTGGCCAGAGGCGGATGGTTGCGGGTGATCTTCGTGCCGGTCAGCCCGTGGAAATTCGCGAAGAACGGACGACGAATGGCCGTGTCACCCCAGACGTACTCGCCCAGCGGCTTCTCGGCGTGGGTCATGATCAGCCGGTCCTTCTTGACCTCGAAGCCGAACTTCGACTTCGCGTCCACGTTCGGCTTCACCGCATCCGTCTCGGGCGGCCTGCCGTTCGGCGTCGACTCGGAGTTCGGTGTTTCCGACTTCGGGGCCTCCGACGTCGCCCCCTTCACCTCGGCCGGCTTCGCCTTTTGGGTCACGAGAAACGCGGTGATGTCCGCCACGTGGGCGGGCGCGAGCAGGCGGTCGAACGCGGGCATGGCCGACTTCTTCTCAGTAACGCGGGTCTTGATGTCGGCGCGGGGGATGACGATTCGCTCCGCCGGCGGCATTCCCAGCGTCACGGCCAGACCGCTCTCCTCGATCAGCACGCCGGAGTGTACCTTCCCGCCCGTGGTCTCGATCACCACCATCGAGAAGCCTTCGACGATGTGAGCGTCCGGCTCGAGGATCGATTGCATGATGTGCCGCGCTTCCGCGCGTGCGCCGATGTCGGAGAGCTGCGGACCGAACGAATTTTTTTGCTGGTCCAGGCTGTGACACTGCGCGCACGCCGCGACCTGCTTGAAGAAAAATTCGCCACGCTTGGCACTGCCCTTGGGCAGAACTTCGAGCCCCTGAGCCAGCGTCGTCGGCTGGCTGGGCGGTGTGAGCGGCAGCGGTTCGAGGATGATCAGATAGTTGGAAATGCCGCCCCCGCCGTTCTCCGTGTTGCCACCGAGTTCCACGCGTCCAGGCTGGGGAACCTCGTTCGTGAAGATCTTGTAAGTGGTGTTGGTGCTGATGATTTTCTGGTCGGTCGCGCGAAACCGTTCGCTGAGCCACTTGGGAACCGGAACCCGCGCGTCGTGTCCGAGATGCATTCGCAGCGGCACGAGGGCATCGAACGCGAGGAACTTGTCGCCGCGCGATCCGTCATCGTCTTGAGACGTTTGCAACAGCTCGGCCAGAGCCAGGGACGGAGGAAACTCTTTGAGCGCGTATTCCCGATCGGTGTAGACTAGGCCTCCTGCAACCATGCCGCCCGGGAGGGAGCGGTAATGATTGGGGCTTTGCGCCTTCACGTTCTCGATCAGCGACACGCCGCGGAATGCCCTCGGTGTTGCCGTGGCAGGGGCATCGACTTTTGCTGGCACCGTTGGCGCGCTGGCGAGCGCTTTCTTGCCGACCAACCGCAACTTGGCGACTCGAACGACCTCGCCGTCGGGATCGCCGTCGGCCAGTGCGCCGACCTCTGTCACCGACAAGGAGTGCGTCTCCAACAACGCGAGCAGGGCCGCCTTGCGGACGCCCGCTCGTTTGTCCGCGAGCAAAATTTTCAGTTCGGCCACAGGCACCATTTCGCGCAAACCTTGCCAGGCCGCGTAGAACGTGACGCGGTCGGATTCCTTTTCCAACATGTCGACCAAGGCAGTCACAAGCGACGTCTGCCGGGCTTGCACGATCGCATCGACACAAGCGAACCGCAGCCTCGGCTCGTCGCTTTGCAGCAGCTTGCCCACCGCCGCCGGTAACGTCTTCACCTTCTGATGCTGGCGAATACGGAATGCGAGAACGCGCGCCGCCTGAATACGCAAGTTGAGACTCGCCGCGGAATCGGGTGCGAGCAGCGAGGCGAAGAGTTCTTCTTGGGATTTGTCGTCGGGCAGCATTCGGCCCAGCGTCCAGGCGGTCCAGGTCTCTTGCATGGTCGAGAGCTTGCCGCCTCGCAGAGACGTGATGAGATCCGCCTTGACCGCATCACCTCGGCGAACGAGCTCGTCGGCCGCATCGATCCGCCAGACCGGCAACGGCCCGGCGAAATCGTCGATCAATTCGGCAACCGACCATTTACTCATCGGCTTCGATCGCTTCGCCGTGTTCCAGTTCGCGGGCGGGGCGTCCTTCCAACGCACGTGAAACACTCGCCCCTCGTTGTCCCACTTGCCGTTTTTCAGGTCGTCGTCGTTCTTGAGAGTTGACCCGTACTCGGCACTCCAACCCAAAATCCACAGGCCGCCGTCCGGGCCGACTTCGACGTCGGTCGGTCGAAACAGCGACTTGCGTCCCTCGACGAACGGCTTCCACGTCCTGCCTTCGGAATTCAGCAGCGCACCGTCCCATTTCGGCTTCCACGCAAACGTGGTCTTACGCGCCCAATCGTTGATGAAGAAGATTCGCCGATACTCCGGCGGAAACTGCGGCGCGTCGCAGAAGATGATCCCGGTGCCCGAGCCGTCAAACAGCGGACTGCTGACCGGAGAGCTCGGCGGATGCGGCTGATCGGTCCAGTGCGCACTCCACGGATGGTTCCAGCCGAAATGAGCGTTCCAAAACGGCATGAAAATGCGATCGCCTTCGTTCGCATCGTTGTCGGTGCCGAGCCAATTGAAGCCGTCGTCGAGCGTGATGTCCCAGGGATTACGCATGCCGCGCGAGACGATTTCGAGATTGCCGCCGCCGTCGTCGCAGCGGAGCACGCCTCCTTCGCGGCCCTGGTCATCGGGCGGCGTGTGGTATGCCTTCTTGTAATTCTGTTTGGTGAACTTCACCGGCTCGGGAAAGGCGGGCCAGTCAGGATGTACCTTGCCGTGCCACAGCGTCATGAAGGCCCGCGGCGCCAGGCCCGACGAGTCGTTGGGTTTTGAGTACCCCTTCGAATTGCCCTTGCTCATGTAGAGCTTGCCGTCGGGAGCCCAATTGAGTCCGTGCAGAGCATGTTCCAGGTTGCCGAGATCGGTGTAGATGCGGACGTACTCGTCGGCTTCATCGTCGCCATCCAGATCGCGAACGACGGTGAGATCCGGGGCATTGGCGATCCACAGATCCCGCCCGCGCCACGCCATGGCTTGAATGGTGTTAAAGCCGGTGGCGAAGACTTTGATCTTGTCCGCGACACCATCGCCGTCGGTGTCTTGCACGATGACGACGGAATCAGCGGGGGTGGTTGGCGTGGGGTTCCGGTACTGCGGCCCCATGCCGACAAAAAGCCGCCCCTTGGCATCGAACGCCATCGAGCACGGCTGCCGGACGAGCGGCTCCTTGGCGAAGAACTTGACCTCGAACTCCGGCGGGACGGTTGGCAGGGCGGCCCGATCGGCGTTCTTGTCGCTCTCAAAGGAAAACCCTCGCGAAGAAAGAAGAAGAGGCAACATCAGGGCGTTTAGAATCAGCAGGTTTCTCATAGCAGGAATTTGCTTTCGCGCCCGCCGCAGCGGAATCGGTCGGAACTCGGACGGGCGTCGGAGTGTGTGGCGGAATGAGTCATGGATGATTTGGATATTCTTCAGGGTGGAGACCGGTGAATCAAACTTCCGGGTGGGATTGCTTTAGAAGGAATTCACTTTCGCGTCCGCCGCACCGGAAACCGTCAGAACGCGGACCGGCACCGGGGGAGAGGGGGGCTGGTCGTCGGCCATGCAGAGGACGAAATTCGGCCGCCCGACCGTCGCGGCTTTCTCAGCCGCTGCTCCCCGGAATCCCGACATGGCGCAGAAGACGGCCACAGATACTTGGACCAGTTCCTTGATCATTGGTTTCATCTCGTTGGTGTCGTAGTGGCTGAATAGGAATATTTCGACACCGTTTCCCAAGCGATCCGCTGCAGGATCTCGTTTTCTGCCGCGGTGAGTTTGCCAAGGCTGATCTCCGCCGGCGCACCCTTCGGCTTGGTCTTGAACTCCGGAAAGGGCACTTCGAGGCCTTCGGGGGAGGAACGGTAGAGCGTGGCGTAGTGGCAGTAGGCCGCCAGTGCGATCAGGTGCCGGCCGGGCCCCCACCCTCCCTCATGGTAGTTGGCCTTCGGCGTCGGCGCACTCGACATGAAGAGTTCCCCCGCGTCCTTAATGCCGGGAAATTTCCCGGCCGCGACCTCGTCCATCAAGGCGAGTCCGGCATCCGCCACCGGAACGATCCAAGCGACCCGGCGGCCGAGACGCGCGTTCACGCCGTCCACTTCCGCCTCAAGCTGCTTCCGCTGGTCGATCAGACTTTCCTTGGAACGCTTGACGTTCAGGGTCGGGCGCTGCCCCTCCGCGGTCGGCTTGTCAAAGTCGGGCATCAGGAATGCGTGCCAAAGAATCCGGAATTCCTTGTTGTTCTTCGCTCCGAGCGCGGCCAGTTCCGAGAGGCTCGACCGCTCGCCGACGCGGCCATACCAGCGCGGCGGGTAGCTCGCCCACATGCAGATGAGCAGGGCGTCCACATCCCCCTTCTCGAGCGCGCCCCGTGCCCGCTCCGGCACCGCCGCCGCTCCGCCCTGAGTAAACGAGAGCGGATGTAGCGCGGCGCAGGCCGCATCCACCCGGCGATGGTTCTCCACGTTCGCCGCCTTGATGACCATTTCCGTCTCGCCCTGCCAGTAAGCCATGAAGCCGACCCTTAGCCCCGCAACGGCTCTTACTTTCGGCGGCGCGGGAGCCTTGGCCTCCGGCGAGGGCTTCGCCTCCTCGGCCGAGGCACCCATGGCCCACGCGAGGAATCCGCAAAGACTCAGAATCCCAGCGATAACTTGTGATCGAAACATGATGGAGCTTTTTTTGTTTTTCATTGGAATTGGCTACTTGGTGTTGGCGATTCCCGCATACGGATACTTCGACACCGTCTCCCAGGCGATCTGCTGGAGGATCTTCCGCTGCTCCTCGGTGATCGAGGAAGTAGGGACAGACTGATTATTCGTTGGGAGTCAGGGAAATCATGGTCGGCGGGGGTTTCATAACGTGCTTGGTGCATGGGCGTATTCAATTGCCCCGCGCTTTCCGCGCCAAGCGAAAACTCCGGGAAGTTACGAATAATCAGTCTGTCCCTACTTCCCTAAAGCAAATTTCTAGCAGTCATGGTTTCGCCTTCCGATACGCGACCCAAAGCACACCGGTGGCGTCTTTGAGCGGCAGGCCTTTTTCCATCAACTCGAGACCGGTCATCGTATCGGGCAGCCCCAGGTCGGGCGCTGGGCCGATCTTGTGGGCCATGGGAAATAACGCGCCCTTTGTGAAGTCTCCGGCGGAAGAGTCTGTGGGTGTCGGCTGGATCTGGCCGGCATAGATTTTCAGCGTATATTTCGCAGCGGCGTCGAGTTTCCGGAGTTTCAATGTAACGCCCTTCCCTTCCGCGGCCCGCGGCACGGCGCCCTTCCCTGCCTGAACGTCGTTCCGGTAAACCACACCCTTCCCCTGCTTCGCGAAATCGAACTGCCAGGTTGTGCCGTCATCCGACACATCGAGATCGCAGGGATTGGGAGCGATTCCCTGGAGCGCCTTCCGATAGGCCGGTTCAAGGCCAGCGTACGCAGTCATGGCCTCGACAAATTCTTCCGGCGGCGTAGCGCCCTCTTTCGCAGGCGTGAGTTCCCAACCGCGACGACCGTCAAAGAGTGTCTTCGGCTTGACCGAAGACGTGCCATCTTCCCGCGTCGGAATGAAGAGGTTGCCTTTCCAGGCATTTCCGGAAAGGTCCACTGGACGAAAGGCGACCAGTGTCCAGGTCGGATTGCGGTAAACGACATTATGATCGAACGTCAACCCGGAGCTGCCGTCGAGACAGACGCCGGCACTCATCGGGTTGCTGCTGGTGTCGTGGATCAGGTTCGCGCGGACGATATTCTTGCCACCCGCATGGGCGAAGCTCGCATAGAATCCACCGCCATCCTGCGTGACCTGCATGGCACGATAAATGTGATTTCTTTCCAGCGTGTTGCCAGCCTCGAAATTCCATTGCGGATTCTGATCGCCGGCAAACACCACGCCGCAGTAGGCAATGTCATGGATGAGGTTGTGCGAAACGATTGCGTCTTTCGTGCGAAACAGCGAGATGCCGTTGGCGCCGTAGTAGTCCATTCCGCAGTGGTGGATGTGGTTGTTGCGAATCCGGAACCGCTCGTAGTCGCCCGGCCGGGGAGAAGGCGCGGCTTTCGGCCAGCCGTAAGCGACGTTTCTCTCCCCCATTTGGATTCCGCTGGCGCCGGTCTGTTGAATGTGGTTGCCCTCCACGGCAATGTCCGTCGTGCCTTCTTCCAGGACCAGTCCCATTCCTCCAACCCGGGCAATGCCACCATCGCTAAAGCTGCAAGAGCGGGCGTAGGCCATCTCCACGGCGGCCTCAACCGGCCGGTGGCTCGGAGGGTTGCCCTCACGAAAGACGGGAACATTGCAGCAAAACATGCCCGTGTAGCCCTGCGGGGGTAGCGGCCAGTCCACATGCTCGACGTGCAGACCGCGAAAGTGCAGATTTACGACCGGGCGTTCCCTTGTGCCCTCGACGTACAACATGCGGGTCTGCACGACCGGCGCCATCACTCCGCAACGAGGCAAATCCTCGCCGGACCGCGGCCAGTAAGAGAGCACTCCGGTCGTTCGATCCAGATACCACTCGCCGGGACTGTCCAGGAACTCCAACGCGTTTTCGAGATAGCACCGGCCGCCCGGCACGCTGTTGAACCAGTCGTTCCCATAGCACTTGGGCCCCCAGCGGTGAGGCGGGCGCAGCGTGACGGTTTGGGCGGCAGGGTCAACAGACTGCAGCGCCTTGCGCCCGCCCTCGTTGTGGCTGAGGGAGACCAACTCGATGTCGCCCGTGTTGCCCCAGTTGGCGATGCCGCCTTCGAATTTCGCCTGATTGTATTCGAACTCGCGGTAAAACCCAAAGATGCCCTTTCCGCCGGCAGTGTTGACGCGAATGACGATGTTCTGATCGGTTCCGTCCTCATTGACTCCAGCCGGCGTCAACGGATAGGCCTTGATCGCCTGCAACGGCTTCCCTTCGCACCACCCTTGGTTGGGCGTGCGCGCGCGGATGGCGCGCTGGCCGTTGACAAAGAGTTGGCGAGGATACCACTTCCCGGCCTTCACATCCGGGATTTCCGTGCTCCAAACGTCGTTCGTGCCTTTTTTCCAGCCGGTAATTGCCCGCCCGCCGTTGAGCAGCACCTTTTCGCCCGGCGCGGCGGCGTAGGTGATCGAAAACTTCTCCATGCCGGAATCTTCCGGCCCGAAGATCAGCGTCTCGGTCACGGGATACGTTCCGCCGCGGATCTGAACGACGATGTCCCTGGTCAGTCCGGCCTTGACCTTTTCGCGCACCGCATCCCGCGCCTTGGCCAGCGTGGCGAGCGGCGCCGCGGCCGTGCCGTCATTGGAGTCCTTGCCGCTAACAGCAACATAAAAGTCCGCAGGCGCCGCTTTCTCGGCTCCTGTGGCCCCGTTGGCCGTGACCAGCATCAGTCCTGCAAGCACCGCGCCCGCAATTCGTGACACTCCGCGTTTACCGCTCGGTGTCTGTTTCATAATGTCTGCTCACCTTTCACTGTTCACTGTTTACTGTTTTCATTCGGCCACGACGGCAAGCGAATAACCTAAAAACGTGAATGGAGATCGGGCCGCAATGATTTCGCGATGAACGTGGCGGGGGGTGAGGGGCGGATTTTCGGGACTATCAGCCCGAGAGCAGGCGTCGGCACCTGGGAGAGTTCTCCGAGCCATTTTCCGCCCAGCCAGCGCCGCAGGATGTGGGTCAGGAGCGGCGCCCGGCGTTGCTCGACGGTCCATCGCTCTGCGATGGCGTGGACGCGCGCCAAGGTGTTGCTCACGACGCGGATGGCTTGCGCGATGAGGCCCGCTTTTTCGATGACTGACCGGACTCCTCATCTGCCGACGAACCCACGGGATGGCATACAACACCGACTAGCCCTCCAGAGGTGTGCGATGCAGCGGGCGAGGACACATGCGCCACGTGGCGCATTCGTCGCGCTTGCCGGATGGGCTGCGGCCAGTCCGGCACTCTTTTATCCGATTCGATGATCACCTCGCCCGTGCCCCAAAGTTCCTTATCAGGAGGTCGGTGATCTCCCGACGCACACGCGGGTCCTGTTCCTTGGCCAGGCGCTTCATGATCCAGCCCATCACCATGCCCTTCTTTTCCCCTTCAATTTTGTTAATCCCGCGCAATACGCGGACGGCAGCCAGGCGCACATTGACATCCGGGTCGTAAAGCGCGGGCCTGAGGAGGGCGGATGCTTCAAAGATGACCACTTCATTCTTCTCCCCAACCAAGCGTTGAAGAATCAGATCGCGGGCCTTTATCCCTCCCACGTCGCAGAGAGATCGGACAGCTGCACCGTACATATGCGGATCCGCCATCGTCTTTTCGAGGAACGGCAGCGCCTTCTCCCTGCCCGCTTTGCCGATCTCATTAACGGCCGATTGCCGCGTCGCGTCGGTCGCATCGGCGGCAGCCTTTTCGAGCAGCGAATACGTCTTATCGCTACCGATTCCCACTTGGATCAGCCCCTCGACGGCCTTCTGGCGCACCTCGCTGTCCGGATCGCCAAGCAGGCCACCCATGAAGGGTACCGCTTGTCCGCCCGCCTGATGCCACAGCGCTTCCACGGTGCCCCAGCGCACCAGCGCCTCCCGGTCGGCGCACGCCTTTTCCAGAAGCGTCCGCGCCCGGTCGCCTCCCATGGATCGCAGTGCTCTGGCGGCTATCGAGCGCGCTCCCTTCTCAGGGCTACTGAGCGCGTTTTCCAAAAACGCAAGGGCCGCGCTGCCGCCGCCGATGCGAGGTCCGCGGAGCGAATCTTCACTCAGAGCCGCAGAAAGACAGAAGCGAACTTCCGTGCGCGGAGAGGTCATTGTTCTTTCGAGCAATCGAAAGGCGCGTTCGTCGCCCACGGCTACCAGCGCTTCGCCGGCGGCCATCGCACATGCGCTGCACGGCTCACGCAGGCCGGGCGCATTCGTTGCCCCCACGTCCGCGACGTCCGGAGGGAAGATGACTTTTTCAAGCAGCGCCAGCGCCTTTTCGCCGCCGATTTCGCCAAGCGAACGGATGGCACCGGCACGCATAGATTCATTCGTATCGCCCAGCATTCGCTCCAACCGAGCCACCGCCTTTTCCCCGCCCGCCCGCCCAAGGGCTTCCACCGCGGCTTGGCGACGAATGGCATCCGGACTGCCCAGCTCGTTATCGAGCAGCGTCCACACCTTGTCGCCGCCCTTGCTGCCGAGGGCGGAAACAGCCGCCAAGCGCACCTTCAGGTCCTGATCTGCCAGCGCCTTGTCGAGGAACGTCAGGGCGTTGTCGCCACCCAGATCGCCCAGCGCAACAACAGCCGCCAGCCGCACCTCGCTGTCAGGATCCACGAGCGCCGTGGCGAGCAACGCCAGCGCCTTGGTCCCGCCGACCTGCCCCAGTGCCGTGACTGACGTGCGGCGCATAATGGGAACCTTGTCAGCCAGCGCCTGTTCGAGGAGGGCCAAAATCCTGCCTTTCTGCCCGTCAGGCAGGCTGCCTCCCACCTGGCCCAGCGCGGTGACAACATCCATGCGGGAGTACTTCCCTTCGGC
>Ga0209596_1001908_pt1 | contig 17502 bp, 14 predicted proteins | sample M_130807_MF_Meta_FD_187314 | JGI IMG/M metagenome (GOLD analysis project Ga0209596, IMG submission 187314) | Freshwater microbial communities from Lake Montjoie, Canada to study carbon cycling - M_130807_MF_MetaG (SPAdes) (version 2) | ecosystem: Environmental > Aquatic > Freshwater > Lake...
TGGAAGTGAATGCTGCGCCAGGATTCAGGATGCATATTGATCCTAGCGAAGGCTTGGCGCGCAATGTTGCAGAGCCTGTCATCGATATGCTCTATCCTCCGGGAAGCTCAGCCCGTATCCCAATTATTGCCGTTAGCGGAACGAATGGTAAGACAACCACGACACGTCTGATGGCTCATCTTGTCAAAAGTATGGGACATAAAGTAGGCTTCACAACGAGCGATGGAATCTATATCCAGAATCTGATGATGATGAAAGGTGATTGCACTGGACCTGTGAGTGCAGAATTTGTACTAAAAGACCCAACAGTGGACTTTGCCGTACTTGAATGCGCAAGAGGTGGCATATTACGCGCCGGACTTGGATTTCATAAATGCGATATCGGCATAGTCACTAATATTAGTGCCGATCATTTGGGGCTTGGAGGTATTGATACGGTTGAGCAACTTGCCCGAGTGAAGGCGGTGGTTGTTCAAAGCGTTGTGCCTTCTGGCTATGCGATTTTAAATGCGGATGATGATTTAGTCTTTGGTATGCGTGAAGGTCTTGCATGTCATGTAGCACTTTTTAGCATGGATCCAAAGAGCAAGCGAATCAAAGAACATTGCGGAAAAAATGGTGTAGCTGCGGTATACGATGAGAAAACGGATATGATTTATATTCAAAAAGGTGCGTGGAAAATACAGATCGAGCATGCTCATCAGATCCCATTGATTCAAAGCGGTCGAGCTCTTTTTAATGTGTTGAATATTATGCCAGCAGTATTAGCGGGCTATTTGCGTGGGTTTAGTGTGGTTGATATTAAACAGGCCCTGAATACATTTATTCCTAGTCCTGCGCAAACTCCAGGGCGTATGAATTTATTTCAATTCAAACAGTTTCAAGTGTTAGCCGATTATGCGCACAATCCAGCTGGATTCGGCGTATTGAAAGCATATGTTGACAAAGTAGACGCAACGAAAAAAATAGGAATTATTGCTGGCACGGGCGATCGCCGTGATGAAGACATTCGGGAATTAGGTGAAGTAGCTGCTACTATGTTTGATGAAATCATCATCCGTCAAGATAAGCATCTTCGTGGACGCACTGTTGAGAATATTGTGGAGTTGCTTAAGGAAGGGATCATGCGAGTCAAGGAAGATATGATTGTACATGTTATCCTGAAGGAATTGGAAGCGATTGATTTTGCATTGAAGAATGCGCCAAAAGATTCTTTTATTGTTATTTGCAGCGATGTGGTAACGGATGCTTTGTCATATATCCAAAAATTAAAAAATGAGGAAGATACACATTGATTGCTGACAGAAAAATCAACTATCTAGTGAAGACATTCACACTAAAACATTGAATGTAAACACTCTTGTGTAGCGTAAAAAAATAATCCTGCGTATTAAAATAATACGCAGGATTATAAAATAAAATGAACAAGAATAGGTGTTTGAAAAAGGTTAGGTCTTCAATCAATGCTTACCCCTTCAATTGTTCTAATAAGAATTCCTCCAATTCAGCATGGGTAATCGGCACACCTTTCATCTTGTTATATCCTTTGGCATCCACTAAAAATTCACTACGGATGATTGTGATCAATTGACCATTATTAATTTCCGGGATAATCACTTTCTTAAATCGTTTCAATATATCGCCGAGATTTTTAGGGAATGGATTAATATAGCGCAGATGACAATGTGAAACCTTATGGCCGTCTTTAATCAGTTGCTGCACAACGGTGGTTATAACACCCGATGTTGAACCCCAACCAAGTACAAGTAAGTCGCCTTCTTCGGCACCTAAATTCAAATGTTGCAGAGGAATGTAATCAGCTATTTTATCAACCTTGGCCTGACGTGTTTTAATCATGAATTCATGGTTGTCAGGTTCATAGTTAACATTACCAGTCTTGTCTTGTTTTTCTAATCCGCCGATACGATGCTCCAATCCGGCTGCTCCCGGAATAGTCCAAGGTCTTACCAGTTTCTCGTTGCGCTTATACGGCAATAATTTTTCTTCACCTTCATCCAACGTTGTTTTAAAGTGAACATCAATATCTGCCAAATCAGATGCTTTAGGGAACTTCCATGGTTCAGCGCCATTAGCAATATAGCCATCACTTAAGAATATAACCGGTGTCATATGTTGCAATGAAATACGCGCTGCTTCGATCACTGCATCAAAACAATCAGTGGGTGTACTCGCAGAAATAATTGGAATTGGGCATTCCCCATTGCGGCCATAATATGCCTGCATTAAATCACTTTGTTCAGTCTTGGTTGGAAGGCCTGTTGAAGGCCCGCCACGTTGAATATTGATGATTAATAAAGGTATTTCAAGCATCATCGCAAGCCCCATGGCTTCTGCTTTCAGTGCCATGCCGGGGCCTGAGGTTGTTGTTACACCAAATGATCCGCCATAGGAAGCACCTATCGATGAAGCAATTGCTGCAATTTCATCTTCAGCCTGAAAGGTGACAATATTATAATTTTTGTATTTACTTAATTCATGAAGGATGTCTGAGGCTGGTGTGATGGGATACGAACCTAAGAATAATGGCAGTTTGCTTTTTTGCGCAACAGTGACTAATCCTAAGGCAACGGCACTATTGCCAGTGATGCTTCGGTACACACCAGGTTCCACTTTAGCTTTAGCAACAGTATAGCGAGAGGTAAAAGTTTCTGTGGTATCGCCGAAGTTGTATCCAGCTTTCAACGCACTGATATTACATTCAAGGATGTCTGGTTTTTTGCCAAATTTTTCATGCAGGAATTGAATTGTATTATCCATACTCCTATCATACATCCAATATAAAAAACCAAGAACAAACATGTTCTTAGCTCGATCTTTTTCTTTTACGCCTAAGCTTGTATTTTCTTTTAAGGCTTCTCGTGTAAGTTTGGTTACATCTATTTTATGCACCGTATAGCCATCTAACGACGTATCTTCTAGTGGATTAACGCCTTCTGGATAATTGGCCAACCGTAAGTTTTTTGAATCAAATCCATCCGTATTTAGAATGATAATACCGCCCTTTTTTATTGCGGTCAAATTAACTTTCAAGGCAGCCGCATTCATTGCTACCAATACATCACAATCATCACCTGGTGTAAACACCGCATCTGATGAGAAATGTAATTGGTATCCACTTACACCCGGTAGCGTTCCGATTGGGGCTCTGATTTCGGCTGGAAAGTCAGGAAATGTGGAGATGTCATTTCCACGCAATGCAGAGTTGTTTGTAAATTGGGTTCCGGTCAACTGAATGCCGTCACCACTATCACCTGCAAATTTTATTACGACATGTGCTAATTCTTGTATACGATCGCTCATGAACGCAAAGGTATAGATTTACCTCATGCATACGCAAGAATAATTTTAAGTAAAAAATAGCGATGCCTAATTACAGACAAAATAGTCTTTTATGCCTGCACGACAGACAACAATTGAAAATAGAAAGTAAGGGGATTAACGTACTACCTGTGCCATTGTTTTGCCGATATCAGCAGGACTGTCAACAACATGAATACCGCATTCGCGCATGATGCGCATCTTAGCAGCGGCCGTATCATCATCACCGCCAACGATAGCGCCTGCGTGACCCATACGACGCCCTGGAGGTGCTGTTTGTCCAGCAATAAACCCGACAACTGGTTTGCGCATATTTTCTTTCAACCAATAGGCTGCTTCAGCTTCCATGCCACCACCGATTTCACCTATCATAATGATACCTGTTGTTTCAGGGTCGTTCATGAGAAGTTCAACAGCTTCCTTAGTGGTTGTTCCAATGATAGGGTCTCCACCGATTCCTATAGCCGTAGTGATACCCATACCTGCTTTTACAACCTGATCAGCAGCTTCATACGTCAATGTGCCTGATTTTGAAACAATACCAATATGTCCTTTTGTGAAAATGAAACCTGGCATGATACCAACTTTCGCTTCGTCAGAGGTTAAAACACCTGGGCAGTTAGGTCCGATTAGACGAGTTTCTTTTCCTTTAAGATATTCTTTAGCGATGACCATATCAGACACCGGAATGCCTTCTGTGATGCATACGATTACTTTAATACCGGCTTCAGCAGCTTCCATAATGGCATCAGCGCCAAAGGCAGGTGGAACAAAGATGATAGATACATCGGCACCTGTTTGGGCAACCGCGTCTACAACAGTATTAAATACGGGTCTTTCGAGATGTGTGCTGCCTCCTTTGCCTGGCGTGACACCACCAACCACATTGGTACCATATTCAATCATTTGTGAGGCATGAAAAGTGCCTTCTGTTCCGGTGAAGCCTTGTACAATCACCTTGCTGTCTTTGTTTACTAAAACGCCCATGAAGTAGTTTTTTAATTGAGGGTGCAAATGTATAGAAGAAAACAGTAAAAAGGAAAAGTTGTTTTAACGCAAACAAAGAGCCGCATTTTTAATACATAAAACAACACGTAACGTGATGCTGTTTTATTAAAGATAAATTGGGGCGCTTATTGAGCAATATCCCTCACCTGATTCGCTTTCAGGTATGTTTTTTCTGAATGGATTCAGTTAGGAGTGAATAGATATTTTTATAATCATCGTGCGTTCTAAGTAATTCAATATGCTTGGCTATCGTGCCGCTGTCATTTCGAATCGCAGGGCCGGTTTGCAATTTATCAGGAGAGGTATAGGTTAGTTTTTCAACCGTATTTTCAATCAACGGAATTAAGAGGTCAAAAGGTATTTGTTCTTGTTGAAGGATATCCTGACCAATTGTGAACATATGATTCGCAAAATTATTCGCAAAAACAGCAGCTAGATGAGCCGTCAGTTTTTGCTCATCAGAAAGATTATACACAGAGGTGCTGATGCAAGCGGCCAAGTGCTTTATTTTTTCCAAGGTTTCATTATTTGCGGCATTAATAATCAAGGGGATATTACTGCGTTCAGGCAAATGATTTTTATTAATCGAATACATACACCATATACACCCTAAATTAGGTGAGGCTCCTGACAGGTCGTTTAATGTTATTGAGCCTGCTGTATGGATAAGAAATTTGTTCTCGAACTTTGTTTGTCCTAAAATGGCTTTAAGAATATCATCCTTTACGGCTAAAATACATAGTTCAGCCTGATCGCTTAATGCATTTATATCAGTGGAATACGCACAGTTGAATTTCGACGCTAAGGCCTGCGCGTTATGATGTGTAGGAGAAATAATCTGCACGATTGTATGCCCACCTTCGAAAAATTTTGTGGCGAAAAAGGTAGCAATGTTCCCGGAACCAATGATGGCAATGTTCATGCGGTAAACTTACAAAAAAATGTAGTTAATTGGTAATGGCAATTATAGAATGCGTTTCTTGCTATCGCTACTTGCTTTCCATCTTTATAACTGGAATCAACATTTCTTCCAAGGATACGCCGCCGTGTTGGAAGGTGTTGCGGAAATAATTAGCGAAGTGGTTGTAGTTGTTGGGATAACAGAGGTAGCCATCGTTTTTTGCGAAGATGAAACTAGAATTGAAATTTGGTTTAGGCAACCCGATATCATGCGGTTCTCGAAATGCGAGCACAGCTTTGCCATCATAATTAAGATTGCGTCCGTGCTTATATCGAATGTTAGATGTCGTTTGCTTATCGCCAATAACCTTGCTAGCCGTTTTTACCTGCACACTACCATGATCTGTGGTGACAAGGAGTTTGATATTTTTATCCGCCACTTTTTTCAATGCCTGGAATAAGGGAGAATGCTCAAACCAACTATTGGTGAGCGATCGATAGGAGACCTCGTCATTGGCGAGTTCTTTCAACACTTCCATTTCTGTGCGTGCATGCGACAGCATATCTACAAAATTATACACAATGATATTGATATCATTATGCAACAGATTCTGGATAGTATTGACCAGTTGTTCGCCGTGGTCATGATTCGTGACTTTCGTGTACGAGAATTTTAGATCTTTTAAGCCACGCCTTCTTAATTGGTCATCGAAGAACATTTCTTCATATAAATTTTTACCACCATCTTCATCATCATTTTTCCATTCGATCGGGTAGTTCTTTTCTATATCAACAGGCATCATTCCTGAGAAGATTGAGTTTCTGCTATACTGCGTACTTGTAGGCAAAATAGCACAGAATAGATCTTCCTCGGTGATTCTAAAAAGTTCGGAAAATTTGGCCTGTATGGTTTTCCATTGATCCCAACGCAAATTGTCAATCAACACAAAGAAGGTTGATTTGCCTTTTTCAAGTGATGGGAATAAATGGTGCTGCATCAAGGTATGACTCATGACTGGCGCGCTTTCATTACCAGCTTTGATCCATTTCATGTAGTTTTTATCGACAAATTTGCAAAACTCATTATTGGCTTCTTCTTTTTGTGAACTAAAAATCTCCAACATCTCTGGACTATCAGATTTTTGCATTTCCAATTCCCAATACACCAATTTTTTATACAAGTCGCACCATTCCTTGTAGTCGGGATTTGAATTCAAGGCAAGAAATAAATTGCGAAATTCTTGCTGATAGTTTTGTGTTGTTTTTTCACTGACTAAGGTCTTCGAATCGATGATTTTTTTCAATGTTAGCAGAATCTGATTTGGATTCACCGGCTTAATTAAGTAATCGGTGATTTGCGCGCCAATAGCGTCTTCCATGATATTCTCGGCTTCATTTTTTGTCACCATTACCACAGGCAGGTTGACATTGTATTCTTTGATTTGTGAAAGTGTCTCAAGACCTGTCATGCCTGGCATACTTTCGTCGAGCAGCACAACATCCACATAATTGGCTTTTAGGTATTCGAGTCCGTCATAGCCATTCGAAAAGGTTTCTACATTGTACCCTTTATTTTCAAGAAACATTATTTGAGATTTCAGTGAATCCATCTCGTCATCTATCCAAAGAATTTTTGTCGTCATAATCGTCTGTTTTAGTCAAAGTAAGTGTTGAGTGATAGTAACGCCGCAAGTTATAAAATATTGCTCAGCTATTGGATGTAAGCATGTTGTTGTGATAATTTTAAGAAAATGGTAGTGCATACGATGCATTGATTTGTGGCTTCAAGTAGATAGAATCCATTGAAAACGCTGTCGATCGAATGCTAGCAAACGATTCAATTGACTTACAAATCAAATGATGGTCATGTCTGTACGATGTAAATTGAATGTAGTCTACTGTTTTACGCTTCAATTCAATACTTTTACATTCTAAAACGAACGTATTGCGTAAAATTATCAATGATCCTGTGCATGGATTTATCACCATCGATGATGCGTTGGTCTTTCAGATTATTTCACATCCTTATTATCAGCGACTGCGTAGAATTAAACAAATGGCGCTTGCCTATTTGGTCTATCCGGGTGCGGTGCATACGAGATTGCATCATTCGTTAGGGGCTTATCATCTCATGCATAATGCGATTACTGAATTGCGACAAAAAGGAATTGCGATTACTGCAGCGGAAGAACAAGGAGCCAAAGTGGCTATTCTTTTACATGATATCGGTCACGGGCCTTTTTCTCACGCGCTCGAACATACCTTGGTGGATGTGCACCATGAACAACTTTCCTTGTTGATCATGGAAAAACTCAATCTGGAAATGGATGGAAAATTAGCGCTAGCGATTCAGATATTTACGGGTAGTTATTCAAAAAAATTCTTACACCAATTGGTCAGTAGTCAGTTAGATGTCGATCGATTAGATTATCTCGCACGGGATAGTTTTTTTACAGGGGTCTCTGAAGGCGTGATTGGTTATGATCGCATTATTAAAATGCTGCATGTTGTTGACGATGAACTTGTTGTCGAAGAAAAAGGCATTCATTCTATTGAAAAATTTCTGATAGCTAGACGACTTATGTATTGGCAGGTTTATTTACATAAAACGGTCCTAAGTTCAGAATTAATGCTTGTCATTATATTACAAAGAGCCAGGGAATTAGTGCGTGAAGGACATTCATTATTCGCCACGCCTGCCCTGCAGTACTTTTTACAGAATTCGTGTTCGTTCAGCGATTTTCAAACAAACAAGCATTGTCTTGACACGTTTCTTAAGCTAGATGATTTCGATATTGTGGCTTCCATTAAGGTCTGGGCAGAATATGATGACAAGGTATTGTCTGATTTGTGCACCCGACTTGCCAACCGTGAATTGTTTAAGATAAAATTTCTAACCGATGAAACAGTCTTGGAAATAGAATCATTGCGTCAGCATGTCAAATCAGTCAATCAATTGACTGACGCCGAATTGAATTATTATTTTGTGCAAGACACAACCTCGAATAGTACCTATAATGCCGGCATAGAAAATATTCGAATCGCGTTCAAATCGGGTGAGATGAAAGAAATATCAGAGGTTGAAAACACCTTAATTGGCGCGGGGCTTTTGGTAGCGATAAAAAAGGCTTACATTTGTTTTTTAAGAAATTAATAGATAAAATATGAAGTTTACGGCTCAGCAGATAGCCACGTTGGTGCAAGGTCGAATAGAGGGTGATGCGCAGACAAACGTTCAGTCTTTTTCAAAAATTGAGGAAAGTAAGGATGGCGATTTATGTTTCCTAGCCAACGCAAAATATGAAGAGTATCTGTATTCTTCTGAAGCGAGTGTGGTCATTGTGAATGAATCGCTGAGTTTGCGACAAGCAGTGAAGCCTGCATTGATACGCGTTCAAGATGCGTATGCGGCATTCGCTATTCTGTTGCAAACTTATCAGGAGTTGACCGCTAAAAAACCCAAGAGTGGAAAGGAAGAAATGGCCGTGGTGCATCCATCGTCGAATATAGATGAAACGGCGTATATCGGATCTTTTACGTATATCAGTGAAGGTGCCACTATCGGTAAATTATCTCAAATTTATCCGAATTGCTTTATAGGTGAACACGTGACAATTGGTGATAATACCATCATTTATCCTGGCGTGACAATCTATAAAGGCTGTGTCATCGGAACGAATTGTATTATTCATGCCGGAACAGTGATTGGTAGTGATGGATTTGGTTTTGCTCCTGAGAATGGCAGCTTTAAAAAAATACCACAAATAGGAAATGTTGTGGTTGAAGATGATGTAGAAATAGGTGCTAATTGCACAATAGATAGGGCCACTATGGGTTCGACACGAATCCGTAAAGGGGTGAAACTTGATAATCTGATTCAGGTCGCGCATAACGTTGAGATAGGAGAGAGTACCGTTATCGCTTCACAAGCAGGCATTTCGGGTAGTGCAAAAATTGGCAAGCAGGTGATGATAGGCGGGCAAGCAGGTATTGTAGGTCATATATCGATTGCCGATGGAAGTAAAATTAATGCTCAAAGTGGTGTGGCTAAAGAAATACTGCAACCGAATACCTCTATCACAGGTTCACCAGCTTATGATTATCGCAGCTCACTGAAAAGTCAAGTCGTTTATCGCAATCTGCCTGATTTGCAAAAACGAATTGATGAACTTGAACGCAGACTGAATAAATTAAACAACAACGAAACGAACTAACCCCGATAAATAAATCGAAACATTACGAATGGAACAAGTAAACCAACAAACATTAAAATCTGAATTCACCATTGAAGGAGTAGGCTTGCATACTGGTGTGCATACACGCATGACAGTAAGGCCAGCAAGTGCAGGTTTCGGCATCAAATTTCAACGGGTCGACTTGCCAGGAGAGCCAATAATGAAAGCCGATGTGGATTATGTAGTAGATACCTCACGAGGAACGACCCTTGAACACAATGGCGCCAGAGTTTGTACGGTAGAGCATATTTTGTCGGCATTGACAGGTATGGGAATCGATAACGCAATGATACAACTCACGGCAGAAGAAATTCCTATCATGGATGGAAGCGCCAAAGCGTTTGTCGAGTTAATCGAGAAGGTGGGTATAGAAGAACAAAATGCTAAACGTATTTATTTTTCGCTTGATACCAATTTGACTTATGTCGATGAAGAGAAGAATGTTGAGATGGTGGCAACACCGAGTCCTGACTATAAGATCACAACGATGATTGATTTTAATTCCAATGTATTAGGCACGCAGCATGCGTATATCAAGGGATTGAACAACTATAAAAAAGAGATTTCTAATTGCCGTACATTTTGTTTCCTTCACGAAATCGAATATTTATACAGCAAAAACCTCATTAAAGGTGGTGATGTTGATAACGCAATCGTGGTTGTCGATCGCGTATTGAGTGATGCAGAACTTGATAAACTTGCCAAGCTTTTCAATAAAGAAAAAATAGAGGTGAAGCAAGAAGGTATTCTCAATAATGTGAAAATGCATTATACGAATGAGCCTGCTCGTCACAAATTACTTGATATTGTTGGCGATTTGACGTTGATAGGATATCCAATTAAGGCGAATATCATTGCGTATCGACCAGGTCATAAATCCAATGTGGCATTCGCTAAAAAGATCAAGGAGTATATCAAGAAAAACAAAAGTATGTTAGATGTTCCGGTGTATAACCCAACCGAACCTGCCATTTTTGATATCAACTATATCTCAAAATTATTACCGCATCGATATCCATTTTTGTTGGTCGATAAAATCATTGATCTAAGCGACAGACATGTAGTGGGTGTCAAGAATATTACGTTCAATGAGCCTTGCTTTACAGGCCATTTCCCCGACAATCCTATCTTTCCGGGTGTTCTTCAATTGGAGGCGCTAGCGCAAACAGGTGGCGTGTTAGTATTGAATAATCAAGGTGGTCCAGAGAAAAAATTTGATACCTATTTTCTGAAAATCGATAATGCACGCTTTAAACAAAAGGTAATGCCAGGCGATACGATGATTATGAAAATGGAGCTTACATCACCTATTCGACGAGGTATTTGTGAAATGAAAGGAACGGCCTATGTCGGTAACAAAATTGTGTGTGAAGCCGACTTGATGGCGCAAATAGTGCCGAGAGAAAACAGATAAAATGGCTAGGATGTAGAATGATCAAGTAAGGATTTTCCGCAACTCAATTTTATATTGTTCCAAAGCCCAGGCAGGAAATCTTGAGAACGTATGGTTAGTATACTTGTCAACCAATGATTTCAGTGAAATGTCTTCTTGATTGCAGGTCATAAACCAATTTTTATCTGCGAGATAAGAGGCTAAATATTCTTGTTCGGTCTGCCCTGGCGTGGGTATGAGAATGGCGTGTCTATTCAGTTTAATCAAATCCATGATGGTTGAATAACCCGAGCGGCAAATAACAATTGCCGAACTTGCGATGACTGTCTGTAACTCAGATGAGCTAAGATGATTGACCATCGTACTATTTGTTGAACCAATAGGTTTGTCCAAACTGCCTGGCTTGCCTCTTACGATATAGGTTTTTAAATTGGTATGCTGTATCTGATCAACAAGTAGATTCTCAAGCAAGCTTCGTTGTGGCTCAGGACCAGATAGAAGCACTAACAAATCATATACAGGCGCAGGTTGCTTTGTTTGTGTAAAGCGTGATAGGTTTCCGATATACGTGATGTTTGTTAATCCCGTTGCAGCTGATAGATAACCGCTCATCTTGTCAAGCTCATAATCTGGCACCAAGCAAGTCGTAAACTTACTAATATATCGATGGTTGAGTCGATTTATAATTTTTTGTAAGAAGGAAGATTGTGGTACTTGAATTTGTAACTGATGCGTAATAAACACGCAGGGAATTTTAGCTGTGTAAAGTCCGTATCGATTGTCACTGATCACCAAATCAAGTTGGTATTCTTCAATTGCTTGTTGCAGCCATTGGTGTTCAGTCCTAATCGCGGTTCTGATTTTTGGAATTTGTGCAAGTATGTCTAGGGGTAGCATCCACTTTTTTTTGCTATAGGTAACATTGTATCCGTGCAACGGCAGATAGCGTAAAGTAGGAAATTCTTTTTGTAATAAAATGGAGATCATTTGATTGGCTGCAATGATCACTTCATGCCCATTTAGTAGGCATTCTTCGATGAGAGGAATACACCTAGAAGCGTGGCCTAATCCCCAATCTAACGGGGCAAATAATATTCTTTTTGAGGTATGCAATTATTTGGCAAAATACATATCTTTACGGAATTAAAATTTTATTCAACATCTAAAATGGCTAGAAAAATTGCTTGTTCACTTATCATGTTTTTATTGTTAGCCTTGGCATTACAAAGTTGTAAGGCAGGAAAGGGGTGTGGATGCAGAACGAATATGAATCATTACGACCCTAAAAAAGGAAGATAAGCAAATGGCAGCCCAACGATACAGGAATACACTTTTCAATTATACTAGTTTGGTTTTAAGCACTGATGAAATGAACGCCATCAGTGATTATTTTGAATGTATGCAGAAGCGTATTGAGCAAGCAAATTATACTGAGATCATTGATTTGAAAAATTATTCAATAGCAAGAAATCCGAATCAGATTAAAAAAATATTGCGCCAACCAAATGATACACCATTCGTGTTTTTAATGACACTCAATTAGTTGCACTTTTCTATTCCCTGAATTAAAACCATGTTATGAACTTCTCATCCTCCCTTATTGAAGATGCCGTTAATGAATTTTCCAGACTGCCCGGCATCGGCAAAAAAACCGCGATGCGACTGGTTCTTCATCTCTTGAAACAAGAGCCTTCGGAGGTGAATAAATTCAGTCAGTCGCTATCACGTATGCGCGCTGAAATAAAGTATTGCCTTGATTGTCACAATGTGTCGGATAAGACAATATGTAATATCTGTGCTGATTCGACACGAAAAAAATCGCAACTATGTGTGGTAGAATCAATCCGCGATGTCATGGCTATTGAAGGCACGCAACAATATAGTGGCTTGTATCATGTATTAGGGGGGCTTATATCACCGCTTGATGGAATTGGGCCTGAAACGCTCAATATCCAATCGTTGGTCACTCGATTAGAGCAGTTCAATGCAGAGGAGTTGATTATGGCTATAAGTCCTACGATCGAAGGAGATACCACTGCGTATTATATCACGAAGAAGTTGAAGCATTTGCCAGTCAAAATTACCACGATCTCTCGAGGTGTGGCTTTCGGTGGTGAACTTGAATATGCCGATGAATTGACATTGGCACGATCTATCCTAAGTCGGTTGCCCATTGAGCATGTCGTCTCTGGTACATCGTAGTTTTTTTTATAGAAAGTTGTATTCCTCATGTACATTTGTGACCTATTATGAAAGTGACCCAACATATCAAGGAGGCGAATGGTAAGCCCTTGTTTTCGATTGAAATACTGCCACCTGTAAAAGGGAAAAGCATTGAATCGATTTTCAAAACGCTTGATCCATTGATGGAATTTAAACCATCGTTTATCAATGTAACCTATCATCGATCAGAGCAAATCTTTAAAAAGAATAAGGATGGTTCATTTGAGCGAATCGATATTAGAAAACGCCCAGGCACAGTAGGCATTTGTGCTGCTATCATGAATCATTACAGTGTAGATGCTGTACCGCATTTGATTTGCGGAGGATTTACAAAAGATGAAACAGAGAATGCACTGATTGATCTTAATTTTCTAGGCATTGATAATGTGCTCGCATTGCGAGGAGATCCTCCAAAGAATGAAAAATATTTCAGTCCTGATGCACACGGACATTCATATGCCATCGATCTAGTAAAGCAAATTGAAATGTTGAATCGTGGCCAATATCTCGAAGATGATATCGATGGTGGTGTGCATACCGACTTTTGTATTGGTGTTGCGGGCTATCCGGAAAAACATTACGAAAGTCCTAATCCCGATTTGGATATGATGTTTCTGAAAAGCAAGATCGACGCAGGTGCCGATTATATCACAACGCAGATGTTTTTCGATAATGAAAAATATCACGGCTTCGTTAAAAAATGCCGAGACTTGAATATTGATACGCCTATTATTCCGGGACTCAAGCCGCTGACTTCAATTAAACAGCTTTCTGCCATCCCGTCATTTTTTCATGTGGATATTCCAAACGACTTGGCCCTAGAGATGATGAAATGTAAGAATGATAAGGATATGGAGTTGGTGGGCACCGAATGGCTGCTAGCACAAACTAGAGACCTTATACGTGCAGGAGCGCCTGTCATTCATTTCTATACTTTGGGTAAACCACATGTTGTTTACAATGTCATGAAGCAAATTCTATAACAATTAGCTAGGCTGCTATTGACGCGTAATGGATTGGTTAACGTTCACTGATCTTGCAGTTGAACATTAATTGATTTGTTTGGTCAGTCACGAATGTGCACACAGGATTATTGGTCCATTCGTTTTTTCTCAATTACCCACGAAAGGAATAAGGTAAACATCGTGCCGCTTAACAACACCGCACAAGGTTTTACGATGTCATTCCAAGAACATTCGCGCAGCAGTAAATTATTAATGCCTTGTAATCCCCAACGCATAGGCGATATCAATGACACAGCGCGTAATGAATCAGGAAGCACTTCGACAGGCACCCATACGCCACCGACAGCTGATAGAATGACAACTGAAATAGCAGCGACCGGTAAGGCCTGATTGCTTGTTTTAAATAGACTGCCTACGAGTATGCCAAAGGTGGTTGCGCAACATGACAGACAAGTGACCATGATACATAATAAAAAAGGAGAATGTCCTAATTGCATGGATGGTAATCCGAACCAAGGCATCATAAAAATGCCAACGAGCAACATCAGATAAAATTGGATGATGCCTAACAATACATAGAACAGCATTTTTCCTATTAGAATATCAGAGAAGGCGCCGGGTATCAGTTTGAGGCGTGTCCAGCTGCCTCCCAATCGCTCGCTAATGATACTGTCGGAAATGATGATGATCATAAAGAACATGCCAAAGATAGCCCATGCCGGTACCGTATGCTGAACGGAATTCATCTTGCTGACCATCAACTTCTTTTCGTGTGATGAAATTTCTTTTACACCAACAGATTGCAGTTGTTTTTGAATATCAAATGTACCTGTATCGGTATCGGTGCGTTGTGATAATTTGGCGATGCGTTCAAGCACAATATCAGACTGGATTTTCGTAATGAATTTTTCTACCACATTTGTGATAGCCAATCGAAAGGCGGGTTTGCATACTGGGTCAAACATCAGTTGCACCGACATGCCTTCTCGACTTTCACGATGCGGAAGGCTCGCTGTAAGTCCCATCTGACGGCCCATTTCATTGGCAATTACATTGGCACTGTTGACGACTTCGGCACTAATACCATTGGGTACCACAATGGCAAACTGGTAGCTCCCTTTTTGAATCAGCTTTTGTGTGGTTAAAAAGTCGATGGGTGTCTGATTGTATGTTTCAATCAGTTGAAATTGTTTACTTTCAAGTAACCCTTGTCGGATGGAAGCTGCGACCTTACCTCCGTCTTCGTTTACAAAAATGGCGTCGAAGGTATGGACTTTGTAATCTTTGAATGGAGCATCTTGCACTAGCGCCATAATGATAATAAGTATGATAGGCATCAGAAATAACAAGGCCAAACCGCCAAGATCTCTGCGCATTAGATGCCATTCTTTGATATAGGTTGCTATAATTCTTTGCACTTAGTCTCGTACGTTATTACCGGTTAATTTTAAAAACAAGGCTTCCAGATTAGGCGTATCATTCTCTTTAATGATGGCGTTGGGTGTGCCTTGTATAATTTTTTTTCCTTTATCGATGATGAGTACCTCATGGCAAAGTGCTTCCGCTTCATCGAGCAAATGAGATGTGTATATAATCGAATGGCCTTGCTCGTTGTACGAACGAAGGAAACTTAGAATCATGCTTCTAGATTGCACATCCACGCCAGCTGTTGGTTCGTCTAAGATCAGTAACATTGGGTCGTTCAGCAAAGAGGCAATGATGTTGGCTCTTCGTTTCATACCGCCCGAAAAATGCTTGATTTGCTTATCGGCGTGTTCAAGTAATCCGAATTGTTGCAGCAGCGTATGTATTTTTTCTGTCAACACTTTTCCTGAAAGCGAATAGAGTTTGCCGTAATAGATCAGGTTCTCTTTACACGATAATTCAGGGTATAGAGCAATTTGTTGCGGTACAACACCGATCTTGTATTTCAGTTCTTCAGTGTTTGATTTCAGATTCATCCCAAGGACATTGACGTCTCCGCCATACGCTCTGATGAGTCCGCATAAGATTGAAATAGTGGTGGTTTTGCCTGCGCCATTAGGGCCAAGTAATCCAACAATGGTGCCTTTTTCAAATGAAAAACTCAGATCATCCACTGAAGGTTGTTCTGTATTTTTATATTGTTTAAAGAGATGTTGGACATGCACCATCTTGCAAGATTATATTTTTATGTTTGATAACAGGTCATAATTTGTCAGGTCGTATTGGATAGGTACTAGCGAAGCATAGCCATGAGTGAGCGCCCACACATCCGTATCGTTTCCTTTGTCTCGGTTTTGGAATTCGCCTGTTAGCCAGAAATACTTCTTTCCGGTTGGGTCTAAACGCTCTACAAAATTTTCATTCCATTTTGCATTCGCCTGACGACAAGCTTTGATGCCTTTGTATTTTTTTATACTAATTTTTGGAATATTGACATTGTATAAGGCTTTCTGCGGAATCTGTTTTGAGATCATCTTGTGGATCACATCATTGGCAACTTGTTGCGCAAGTGAAAAATCTGCATCGAAACTGTAATCTTCATACGAAAAACCTATAGAAGGAATGCCTTCAATTGCGCCTTCCATGGCAGCGCTCATAGTACCTGAGTAAATGATATTGATAGAGGCATTCGAACCGTGATTGATGCCGCTAAAACAGAAGTCAGGCTTTTTGTGCAGCACCTTGTCAACCGCAATTTTTACGCAATCAACAGGAGTGCCTGAACATTGATATGCTTCTACATCACCAAATAAATTGACATGATTTAAACGCAAGGGCTTCCCTATTGTGATGGCGTGACCCATCGCCGATTGAGGTGCGTCGGGCGCTACTACAACAACTCGGCCGTATTGCTTGGCCACTGCGATTAATGCAGCGATACCAGGTGCCGTGATGCCGTCATCATTTGTTATGAGAATGGTAGGCTTGTCGTCTATTTGTTTGCTATTTTTGGCAATTTTGCTCACGATCTATTTTTGTGGCAAATCTACTCTTATACCAAGCGTATACCAAACGCTTTCGTAAAATAATCTAACGCACATCATTAATTACAAATCAGTCGTCAATAATTTTCGGCGAAGCACAACATAATAAAGGCTTATATAAATTACGCTAGCTGCCACAAGTAGATAAATTGGCGCTTCTATTTGAGCATTACCAGCCAGTTTATTCAATGTCTTTAATGCGTTTAAAGGAAGCAGTTCATCACTCGATTGCAAGGGCAGTAAATTGCCAATGTAGGTATCAAACTTCCAATTGATTAAACCTGAAATGATAGCTTCAATTAGAAAGTAGGCCAATAGTAACATAATTGACAAGCCTGAACGTTTGATGAAAAAAGCGATAAACGCTGAGAAGGAAAGGTAGTTGAGTGTATATAAAAAAACATATCCAACCTTTTCGAAATTTACAAACGGATTGCCGCCTCCATTCATAAACCCGAAAAGTAAGCCAG